>Ga0163109_10001883_pt1 | contig 16499 bp, 17 predicted proteins | sample CRUFie1St13metaG_FD_108704 | JGI IMG/M metagenome (GOLD analysis project Ga0163109, IMG submission 108704) | Marine microbial communities from the Costa Rica Dome - CRUD Field 142mm St13 metaG | ecosystem: Environmental > Aquatic > Marine > Oceanic > Photic zone | place: Costa Rica: the Eastern... | reverse complement strand
GCTTTCAACATGGCTTCTGGAGGCAACTATCTCAGGGCTGAGTGCCGCAAGTGTAACAACGAGATGCAGAAGGTTCGCCAGCGTCTCAGAGAAAAGCACGGGATGCCGCAGGAGGGCTATCACTGTCCTATTTGCAAAGGCTCTGAGGAGGATGTCAAAGGCAGAGGCAACACAAAGAACGGATCGTGGGTGCTAGACCATGACCACGAGAAAGAGACATTTAGGGGCTGGTTGTGCCATAAGTGTAACAGGGCGCTAGGCGGCTTTGACGATGATCCTGATAAGCTGGAAGCGGCTATCAATTACTTAACTGGACAAAACGATGAATAAACTTTACTCATTGGTAGATGACATATACAAGGTGGTGTCTACCAAAGAAGTACCTGAAGACGTTGATCTGTACGAAGAGATTGATCGCTTTGGTGAGAACTGTAAGCGTCTCATGTCAAACCTGTTCACAGAAAAGCGTGACGGACGCAAGCTGCGAATGTCAAACATAGGGCGTGATGATCGCTATCTGTGGAACGTAGTGAACAACTCAGACGTACAGGAGGAAATGACTCCTAACACCTACGTCAAGTTTATGTACGGGCATCTGATCGAAGAGATGCTATTGTTTCTAACCAGACTCTCAGGACACGAGGTGACAGATGAGCAGAAGCAGTGTGAAGTTGCGGGTATCACAGGCTCTATGGATTGTAAAATTGACGGTGTTGTCACTGACATTAAAAGCACTTCCTCTTTTGGGTTTAAGAAATTCAAGGATGGAAGTTTGGCTTATGATGATCCGTTTGGATACGTTGCTCAAATTAAGGGGTATGCACATTCAGAGGGTGAAACCAAGTTTGGCTGGTTAGCTATGGACAAACAGAACGGGCATCTAACGTACCTGATGTACGATTCTGAGGACACGCAGGCTCCTGTGTACGACAAAATTTCATACGACATAGAGGAGCACATCAACCGTGTAAAAAAGCTAGTAGAGCAACCGGAGCCGCCAGAGGTGTGCCACGAGCCAGTACCAGATGGCAAAAGTGGAAATCAAAAGCTCGCAGTCGGTTGTTCGTACTGTCCCTACAAGTTTACCTGTTGGCCCGGAGTAAGAACATTCCTGTACTCAAGTGGACCCAGATATTTAACAGAGGTGGTCAATGAGCCGAAGGTCGCGGAAGTCTAAACTAGGAAACTTTAGATCGGAGTTTGAGAGAGATGTCGCAACGCAGTTACAACCATTTGGCTTTAGCTACGAACCGTTCCAAGTCCCGTACAGGATCGAACGAAAGTACACCCCAGACTTTGTGTACCAACACAACGGACGAACGTATCTCATTGAGTGCAAAGGATATTTTCGCGCAGGAGACACGCAGAAGTATCGTTCGGTCAAGAACTGCCTCGCGGAGAATGAGGAACTCATATTTGTACTAATGAAACCTAATCAGAAAGTGAGCAAAAGTACCAAAAATACTATGGCTGAATGGTGTGACAAACACGAAATTTTATGGTATAATATAGACACGCTAAAGGAGTTAGTTGATTATGTCTCTGACACTAGAAGAAATTAAGGAGCGTCTGTTGCGGTTCTACGACCCTGACGATCTTCTGGAAGCCATACAGATCTCATCTGAAGAACTGCTGGACAGGTTTGAAGACAAGCTGCTGCTTAGGCTGGACAAGTTTCAAGAGGATTTAGAGGAAGAATATGAGCATTGATAGCGCAACACCGAAAGAATGGGACACAGCAGTAGGTAAGCTGTACCACCCTCAAGACCAACACAACCCCGTGACACAACCGGATCACTACAACAAGGGAGCGATAGAGGCCATTGAAGCAATCAAGGCGTCCATGCACCCTCAAGAGTACAAGGGGTATCTCAAGGGGAACTGTCTGAAGTACCTGTGGAGGTACGAGTACAAGAACGGTGTAGAGGACTTACGCAAGGCCCGTGTCTATCTGGATTGGCTCATCAAGGAGGTTGCCTTATGAAAGTCATAGACGGGGGCTTTGGTAAAAACAAAGAAAGCAAAGACAACGTACCCACTAAAGAGTTTTTAGCCACGTTTGCTCTTAAGGCCAAAGACTACGAAGAATCAGGCAGAGACGTAAAAGCAATTGTCTTGATGTACGAGGACGGTGGCGTATTTGAAGTAGCATCTAACGAACAGTACCCTGACGGTGTGTTTATGCTACTACATATGTCAGCACACGCAATACTTAACGAAACGCTAGGAGTAACAATATAGATGGACGCATACCAACAGTACATACACAAGTCACGGTACGCCCGTTACCTTCCAGAAGAGAAGCGCAGGGAGACTTGGGAAGAAACAGTAAACAGGTACATCAACTTCTGGTCAGACCGTGGTGCTCTGAATGACTTTGATGTGTCAGAGCTATTTAAAGCTATCCACGATCTAGACGTAATGCCTTCCATGCGAGCACTGATGACCGCAGGAGAGGCTCTGGATCGTGACAACGTAGCAGGGTTCAACTGTAGTTACCTGCCTATCGACCACCCCAAGGCCTTTGACGAACTGATGTACGTCTTGCTGTGCGGCACAGGGGTAGGCTTCAGCGTAGAGCGTCAATACATTAGCAAACTGCCAGAAGTAGCGGAGACATTCCATGCAACCGACACAGTTATTAATGTTGCAGATTCGAAGATCGGATGGGCGAAATCGTTTAGGGAGTTGGTATCACTGCTGTACTCAGGTCAAGTTCCCGAATGGGACGTTAGCAGAGTTAGACCTGCAGGTTCCCCGCTCAAGACTTTCGGAGGCCGTGCAAGTGGTCCTGAACCTCTCGTCGATCTTTTCAAGTTCACAATTGAACTCTTTCAGGGAGCAGCTGGACGAAAACTTACGTCCATTGAGTGCCACGATCTTTGCTGCAAGATTGCTCAAATCGTCGTTGTCGGAGGAGTCAGACGAAGCGCCCTCATAAGCCTCAGTAACCTCACAGATGACCGCATCCGACGATGCAAGCACGGACAGTGGTGGGTAGATGAACCCCAGCGTGGTCTAGCGAATAACTCTGCGTGTTACACAGAGAAGCCAGACTTTGAAGCTTTTTTGAACGAGTGGACAAGCTTATATGAATCACGATCTGGTGAACGAGGTGTCTTTAGTCGAGTAGCAAGTCAGAAACAGGCGGCTAAAAACGGTAGAAGGGATAGTGAGTTCCATTTCGGTACGAATCCCTGTTCGGAGATAATATTACGCCCGTACCAGTTTTGCAATCTATCAGAGGTTGTTATCAGGTCAGACGATACACTAGCAAGCCTCAAACGAAAAGTACGAGTTGCGGCTATCCTTGGAACTCTACAGGCTACCCTGACTGACTTCCGTTACCTACGTAACGTGTGGAAGACCAACACAGAGGAAGAGGCATTGTTAGGTGTGTCGCTTACGGGCATCATGGATCACCCTGTGCTCTCAGGACGGGAAGATAAGGCTAAACTCAAGAAGTGGCTAACGGAGATGCGTAATGAGGCTATCGTCACTAACGAGCAGTGGGCTAAGAAACTTGGCATTAACCCTTCTGTCGCTATTACTGCGGTCAAGCCTAGCGGTACTGTTAGTCAGCTGGTCGATTCTGCTAGTGGGATTCACCCTCGCTACAGCAGTCAATATATTCGCAGAGTCCGTGCAGACTCTCGTGACCCACTTTGTGCCGTCCTAGAGGCCGCTGGTGTTCCTGTGGAGGACGATCTAATGTCCCCCAGTACACGGGTATTCTCCTTTCCTATCGCGTCTCCTGAGGGCGCTGTGACAGCCTCAGACATGGGTGCTATGGAGCAGTTAGATCTGTGGGAGATATATCAGGACTACTGGTGTGAGCACAAGCCGTCTATGACCTGCTACTACAGGGATGAGGAGTTTCTAGAGGTGGGACAGTGGTTGTACAACAAGTTTGACAAGGTAAGTGGTATATCTTTCTTGCCCTACTCAGACCACACGTACCAGCAAGCGCCGTACGAGCCTGTGGACAAAAAGACGTACAACCAGATGGTTAAGGACTTTCCAAAGGAAATATCGTGGGATATAGAAGAGGCCAGCGATATGACTGAGGGGTCACAACAACTGGCTTGCACAGGGAACAACTGTGAGTTATGACATGAAGAATATGGAGTAACCGCCGTCCTTCTTGGCTACGTCCTCTGGCTTGTCTTTCGGGTCATGGGGCGTAGTCATTCCCATTTCTTTCATGCGTCTAATCTTGTCCTTTGACTTCTCACACATAGAGTGGTAATCAATCGACGTGTACGACACGCTGTGGTTATCGTTGTTGTTCTTGGTCTTCACGTAAAGCTCCTCCTGTTAGCATACCAACCGTGGCTACGTTTTTGCCTACGTTGATATAGTCTTGTAATTGCACTGGTCCACTGTAGTCACGCATGACTCTTGCTTGGTACTGTACGTTGCTTTCTCCCTTTTGCTTAGGCATACCCGTTATTTCTTCTATACGAGCAACGCTTTCTTCAGGCCTTGGTACTCCTCTTTTCTCTGATGATTTGGTTCCAGCCTTAAAGGAAAAAATTGGAGTTGTGTTTAGCAGCGAGTTTCCTCCGGGTGGTTTCATTCCAAACATATCGTGACCGTCAGAGATCATTGTGTATATCATGTCGTTTTTAGTATCAATAGCTACAAAATCATTAACGCCGCCCAAGTCTTGTGCTGAAGATGCGTGGTTTTCTTGGAAGGCGTACACCCCGTTTCCTTTGTCGGTTATCCGTGCTTGTGGTGCTTTGTCAAAGAAATCCAACACTAATTGCTGCTGTTCGTTTATCTTGTAGCCTTTTTGCTGACGTATCTTCATGCGCCAGTATCTATTAATAAGTACAGACCTTTTTATTCCGTCCTTAGTTACTATGTCGTCTGGAAGTTGGCCTCGTGTTGCTGCCAGCCTTACGTTGTCTGAGTGTGCGTGTTTAGCAATAGTCACAAACTGAGTGTAAAACTCAAGAGGGTCAACGTTAGGTAAAGCTTCTCTTGCAGACTCCATTATTTTAGAACTAGCTAAAGAAGAAATACCGGCGGGAGAAGTTCCTCTGACTATTCCCGTTGCCTCTCCTTGCAAAGCCTCTCCTGTCTCTGGTCTGCGTATAACCAATGATGTTTGCCCCGGATCACTAGACGTGCCGTGAACCCTCATTAGGTGAGTGTGAGCTGCGTCTACAACGTTGTCCGGTATATCATCGGTATAAGACTTGAGTCCTTCTTTGACACGGGCTGTATTGCTGGCATCAGTCCAATCTTGTGCATATCTTTGCACCTCAATTGTGTTTCCTACCACAGTATCAAGAGGTGGGGAAGTTTGATTTCGTCGCTGTGCTTCCATAAAAGCACTTGCCATTGCGTTGCCCTGCTGGGTTGTCATTGTTTCTTTTGACCCCCCTGTTTCGGAGTACTCACGCCCTCTGGCTGGCCCTGTGCCAACAGTCCTGCGGTACTCTTGCCCTGCTGGAGTAAACCCTTGTCTTATTGCGGTAGGGACGTTAGGTCCAGCAACCTGTGCTGTGCGATACAGTTTCATTGCTGGGTTAGGGGACTCGTAAAATTTAGGTATATCTGTCGGGGTGTTATCAGCCACGGCTTTTAGAGATTCCCTAAGAGCGCGAGGAGCCGCCTGCATTAAACCTATGTCCATCACAGCGCCAGTAGCAGCAGCAGCCCGTGGGTTCTGTTGTGCAAGCTGTAGGGCTTGTTGTCCAACCCCAGTGTCCATAAGACGCTCTGTTACGCCAAAATTAGGCATAAGGGTAGTGAACAGTCCTGTCACCGGAGACATGAGTTTATTAAAACCACCGGCAGTGCTGAGAGCAGTGCTCGTTAAAAAGTTCTTAGCGGCTTCTGCGTACTGCCCCTGTTGCAAGTTAGGAATTACTCTGTCTCCGTAGTCCCTGCCCTGTTGTGTTTGCGCAGCAGCGTCTGCAAACGCTTCAGCTATGTTTCTGCCCAGAGGAACACTGAAGTCTCCGCTTGCCTCTGCCATAGCAGTATCAAAGTCTTCTGCTCTTGCTGTTTCTCTAGCAATAGCGTCTGTTACCCAACTCATGCTATAGCCCTCAATTAGCCGCTGATTTTAACGGAGGTCGTCTTTCTTTGCTTTCTTGTTCAGCGTCTTCCATGTACCCTTTATAAATGTTTATAATTGCTGCCCTGTCTAAACGCAACTGTTTTATCATCTCTGGGTCTTTGGCTACTTTTAGTGCCTTATCAATGCCCTCTACAGTTAAACGTAGTTCTTTCTGATAGTAGGCTTTTGACAACACTGCTTTCCCTGCTTTGTAGCCCCAGATAGGAATGTACAGTCCAGCCATCATAGCCATCATTTTCGGAGCACCTACTGCATTTATAGTAGCTGCCTGCGCTAACGGCGTTGACGGAAGAGTCATGTTCAGCGCCGCCATGTTTTGTCGAACCCTAGCCATAACTGTGCTACCCTCAGGGTACTTAGCGTTAATAGTTTCCAGAGCTTGAATCAGATGAGACTGTTCTCGCAACAACTGCCTCGTGTTGGACTTGGTTGCTTTTCGGCTCAGGGGTGACGTAGGCACTGCTTCAAACGCATCAAAGTCTATAGAGTCGTTTAGTACGTTGCGTATTATGTCGTAAATATCAACCCTAGCGGTAGCTTTCTTTTTACCGTCTGCTTTTTTAAAGCTATCCTTACCAAATTTTGTTCTTCTAAAGTCATCAATGGCTCGCCTAGCCTTTAGTATTTCAGCGGGAGTATTGCCAAATTGAGACAACGTTGTTTGAAGCTGGTTCATAGCCTCCTGTAGTTGTTTATTGGTAATACCAAGTCCCGGAAATTTATTCCGGTACGCTATAAGCCTAGCTTTAGCTGACTCTAAAATTCTTGCTTTTGGTATTTCAACTTGCACGTTTGCTAGTGCTTTTTGTAGCCTTTCTTCTAACGTATCAATAGCAAGCTGTAAGTCTTCTGCGTTTGTCCTATCTGTTCGTGTTGGGTCAACCCGTGTGTGTTTAGCTACCGTTTCAATCTGATCTATTTCAGCCTGAGTCAACACAGTTTGTTGGGTACGAAACGGCCCTTGTGGTGCAGTTGTTTGTTGGTTTGTTTGAGACGCTGTTTTGTTAGGTGCTATAACCCTCCAAATACCCCTCTGTCGTCCTGACAAACGGTTTACCTGCCGTGTTTTAGGATCAACAAAAGCAGGGTCGGAAGTGCCTTCTGGTGTTTTAGCTATGGGTTTAGCGTTTGGTCCTCTCCTGAACCAAGGTACAATGTTAAAAGCACTTTCGACAACCAAAGCAAAATCAGGGTGATTATCTTTAAACTCAAACCAACTGTCTTCTCCCATTATTAACGCTTGCTGTGCTTGTTTTCCAAGCGGGTGCTCATAAAACGCCTGCATAGCATCCCGCATAGCCTGTGCTGCCGACTCTTCTACTGAGTCAGGTATGGCGTAACTCCAGCCATCTAGAGACATATTAAAAAGTTCTCCAGTAGCGTCCCAACCCAAACCAGCCAACTGTCCTGCAACGCCAGTTACTTGTGTTGTTAAAGGCAAACCTTCTGCAAACTCTCCCCTTTCCATTACTATATCAGATGCTTTTTGAAACCTTTGTGTTGCCGCTTCTGATAACCGTTGTCCCGCCCTTTCAAGAGGCGTACTTGTGTCATTCATAATTGGCCTTGGTGGGGTAGGATTAGGCATCTGCTCGTAAATTTTTTGCAGGTTTTCAAACTCATCTTGAGTAAGTTCCGTAGCAGTAAAAGGCGCTCCCATGTTTCCTGTTCCCAAAACAGGAGTTGCTACCGCCAGCATTTCTTCTGCTTCTTCTTGTGTTAGTTCCCGTGATTCCATTTTATCTTAACCTTAGTTTGGTACAACACGATAGAATTTTAGATTTCCGTCTTTATCTGCTGGCATAGTAACCGTGTAACTGTCGTCTGGGTTTTGTGCGACTTCTCCACCAAAGTCTTCTCGCCAAGCCTCAACAAAGTTTTGATCCGTCCAGTTCGTGTTTTCTAACCACGTAATCGTTGGAACGTTACCTTTTCCGTGTTGCTCTATTAGCCTGCCTTTAATAATCAGTGAATTATAGTAGCCTCTGATTTTTTTCAAAGACTTAAGTAGTTCTTGCGGATCTCTAAGAGTATCCAAGCTGGCTATTGTAGACTGAAGCAACGCATTTTCAATGTTAGAAACCTGACCTAAAGTAGACCCTGCCGCTTTAATTGACAGCAGTTGGTCAAAGCCTACGTTTGCTTTAATTGTAGAAACTAACGCTTCTAAGTTTCTTGCTTCAGAACCGGGAATAAATTTAAGCAGTTGAGTAAAACCACCAACGCCATCCCAAGCCGTTAAAACTCCTTGATCTATTTTAGCTATGTTGTTTTCGATAAAAGTAATAGTTTCTGAGACAGTGTTTCTAGTAGCTCGCGCTTTAGCTAACTTGCTTCCTTCCGCTTCTAGTCTTTGTTGGGCTTTTAAAGCAGACTCCCTTGTTTCGTACGTATCTACTATCCTTGATGTTGGTGGTCTGCTGTTAGGATTAATTTCATACAGAGTTACTACGCCCTCTGCGTCTTCTCTTGTTTCGTATATAAAATCTTTAGGGGCTGTAAAAGATCTTTCAAGCTCCTCAGTGGTAATATTACCATCTGCTCCCGTAGTAGCTTGTATTAATCGCTCGTCTGGACCCTGCGTTACTAGTTCAGTTTTTGGAGATCCTCTGAGATAAGCGTCTTCAAAGGCTTCTCCTGTTGGGTCTAGCTGCTGTATTTGCCTACGCAGAGCCACTACTCTAGGATCGTTACGGGGTGTTCCTGCTCGTGCAGCAGCAGTAACCTGTGTTTTAAAAACACCCAACCTACGTTGATTTTCGGTTTGGTCCTGTTCAATACGGGAGTTGGCAATAGTTATAAACCGCTCGCCCATTTTTTGTTGGTCAGGGTCATCACTTAACAACATATCTTGACCTTGAGCAAGAAGACCTGCTGGGTTATTTTTGTATTGAGCTAACGTTTCTCTAGCTTGTTGTGACACAAGTTCCGCTTCTCGTTCATCGGCTCGTCTTTGAAGCCTACTGGCTGCGTCCAGTGCTGTAGCACCTATAGTCCTACCAAAGTCTGCGTAAGCTCTACCGATTGTTTGTCCGGGGGACATACCGCCCCCAGTAAACAAAGACCCAATAGGATTGTTTCTTCTACTAAACAGTGACATTTGTGTGCTCCCTAAAGTATCTTGGAGTAATCAACAGCTAAGTAGCCGTTACTTTGTCTAATTACAGCCTCTGGTAGAACCTGCTGAACTTCTTGAGCGATTACCCCGTAAGAAGGCTGGTTGCCTACGATTTCTTTGGCTTCTTCGGTCCAATCCCAAGTGTACGTAGATAAACCGTTAGGCAGCTTGCCTAAGCGTTTGATGTTGTCTTTTAAGTTTATGTCGCTATTAGGGAAAAACGCATTTTTAACATTTGCAATAGCGTCTAACGTACCCGGAACTGCGGAAGTAAGACCACTAAGCAGACCACCAGCACCAGTAAACATACCAGCGTACAGATCAGCAAGTCCTTGAGACTGTCCAACCGCACCCTGTAGATTTGCAAGCTGGGTCTGATAATCAAACTCACCCTGTTGTCGTCTAGCTACGTCTTCAAGACTAGCAATGTTTATGGCAGGTGAGAACGCTGACAACATAGCCGCTTGCGGTATATAAGCACCCTGAAGAGCACTCAAGCCCATCTGCTGCTGTGCAGCGTCAATCGCTTGCTGTTGTGCTAAAAGACCGCCACCCAACTCTGTAAACTGAGAACCAATCGCGGCCTGTTGCTGTTGCTCTGCTTGAGCTTGCTGAATAGCCGCCAAAGCTGCTCTGTTTTGCGCTTCTTCTTGTGCTTGTGCTAAAGCAAGCTGCTCTGGAGTACCGCCAAACATTGCTGTACGAACTCCTAACCGACCTTGATTAGCCAGACGCTCTTCCAGTGCAAGCCTCTGTCTTTCTTCTTCAGCAAGTTGTGTAGCCCTAATACGGTCATACACTTCTTGTTCTCTAGCACCCATAGGTGTACCAACTTGGCCCATGAACTGCCCACCGACACCCAGTGCTTGTTCAGCGGCAGATCCTATCTGACCAAGACTCATAGGTGTAGAGCCTAGCCTAGCTAGTGCCTCAGATTCTAAAGCATTCTGAAGTTGTTGTCCAGAGCCGCTTAGAGCGTAGGATGTTCCAGTTGGTCCTGCCGTAATTGTTCCGCCACCGCCTGTAACAGTAAACGGCTGAAACGTGATGTCAGGAGAAGTTAATTGAGGCAAGTCATCCGTGTAGATGCTTTTTACTTCTGAGGGCAACCCGCCGTATAAATCGTCAGCAATTCCGCCTAGAAGGTCTGAAAGAATGCCCATTACCTTATACCTCTTGAGTTATGCTTGTTCATGTTGTTTTACCTATCAATGCTAATACATTCATTTCCTGTAGAGATATAGAGCTACCGTTTACTTCCGTTTGTAAACCTACCGTGACAACGGAACCATTACCCGTACAGTTAAGAGACTTTCGACTAATTAGATCACCAAGCGAAAACTCAACAGCCGTGTACTCTGACACACCATAAAAGCCGGGTGTTGATGTTCCTACCCTAAAACGTGACGTATTTGCCTGTACTGAAAAGTCATACGTCCAGCTTAAAATAATGTCCGCATTGTTGCCGCCAATAATCGTAGGCCGTATCTTTTTAAGCAGCTTTAACTTAGACGGATCACCAAACGTCAAACCCGGACTTGTGTACCGAAAAATATAAGATAAGTTATTATCGTCAAATCCATCGTACTTGCCTATGCCATCTACAGTACCAATGTAAACGTCTCCATTACGATCCCTAGCAAAACTCTTAAAGTTAACACTAGGCCACTTAGTTACACGGAACGCTCCGTTTTCCAAACGACCTCTTAAGTCAAAACAATATATAAGGTTACTGTCAGGCAGTCCCAGTAAATAAAAATAGTTTTCAGGACTGTAGACAGTAGTTGCAGGGCTAGTCTTAGATTTTATTTTTGCAATCAAGTCTTGTTTTACGTTACGGCTGGCATCTGTTATAGGCAAAGACTTTTCTTGTATAACTCTGCCAAGGCTTCGTAAACCGTCATCGCTCAAGAACAGTAAGTCAGTACCAATGTTTTGTACTGTTTTTCTGTCTATACAGCCCACGCCTGACACGGTATCGCTAATTGCCATGCTTGCAGGACTATCTGCGCCTGAGTAAACAATAATACTGTGTTCGCCAAACACTATAAGAAAGTCATTATGGGCCGCTAAAGCAACAATTTTATCAGCACCGTTAGGCCAAGCCTTTGCAACGTCAATAGATCCGCTAGAGCCACCAGAAAACTTAGTGCCATCCAATAAATCAGACCAATAGATAATGGTGTCATTAGTAGCATTGCCAGCAATAAACAACCTGCCAAATGCAGCAAGCACCTCGTTACACTTAAATGTAGCGTTTGTTGAACTACTATTTACAACGCTAAACGTCCTTAAGCCATTAGCATTGTCATGTACCAAGGGGTCAAAACCTCTTTGGAAAAAGTAAGCCTTGTCGTTAAAGTTTACGATCTTCCAATCATTAGCCGTAATTGTGTATGATCCGGGAGTAACATCTGTCAGCGTAGTCGTGCCGCTCATTATCTTGTTATTGCCAGTGCTAAATATCGTTTCGTTGCCAGCACTGTCGTAAAACTCATGGATATTGTGAATATAATCAGTGCCTAAAACGGTTTTGTTAGTTGTAATTACGCTGTTGCCCTGACGAGCCGCTAATCGTCCCTGTCGGTCAATAATAGCATTGTCCGCAACTTCAGCAAAAGATGTATCCTGAGCAAGAGGAGAATCTTCTGTATTAATTCCCTGAAACGCAGGAGCAACCAAGTTAATGCTTTGTAAAGGCTGTGCCATAGTAATTCCTACGGTGTGTAAAAGATTGTTTCTTCTGGGTGCTTTTGGGCATCTAACGCAACTGCATCAGATAAGTACTTGTCAGCTAGAGCAAAGTATTCTGCAGTAGATGTGCCTCCTGTTTCACCACGCTCACGGGCTAACAGGGCAATTGCCATGTGAATTACGGGGCTGCTAGGTATAGCTAGAGTATCTGCATCAGCACTCAGAGGCACGTTACGCAAAACTACTTTTACTTTTAACGAGTAAACGCCGTCAGGTTTAGGATACACATCAATTTGCGTGTCTCCGCTAGCGTCTACGCCGTTATAAGTAAAATACTTAGGCGCACCTGAAACTGGGTTGTTTACAAAAAACTCATTGTCGAACCACGCTTGTGTTTGGTACTGTAGCTCACAGTTTGAAGTGTCATTGATAATCCTAAAAACTTTACCTTCGTCACCGCTGCCTGTCAGTGAGTAAGTGTAGTCATCAGCGGCTGTCGTAATCGTAAGAGTGTTTCGCAACGCTGACCAATCCCACGCTGTCTCTACGAGATCTTTTGCGTCATTTACAAAGTCACCGACCATTTTGCTGTACGTACTTTCCGATACATTAGTTACTTCGTCTTCTCGTAAACGTCTGAGTACGTTATTGACTAAGTTTAAATACGTCATCCTAATATATTCCTGTTTCCTGTAAACATTCCTTGACCTAATAAAAAGTTTGTAATAGGGAAGTCTAGTCTTGCTTGTAAAGCCGGTAATGCCGTAATTTGTATGGGACGAATACCAAACAGATCAGAAGGGGTAGGTGTTAACATACCACTGCCACCAAATAAGCTGCCGCCATCACTCCCTTCAGTGCCACCTATTTCTTTTGGGTCTTTTGGGTCTTCGTCAATATCAAAATAATCACCACCGATTACATCAGCGTCGTCGTCATCGCCACCATCGTCATCGGGCGGGGGGGGGGGTGGCGGAGGAGGCGGAGGTGGAGGAGGATCACCTACATCATCATCGTCATCATCATCATTATTATTTGGTTTGGGAGGTGGTGGAGGAGGATCACCTACATCATCGATAACCACGACATCGCCGTCAAAAACGCTTCCACCAAGTAAATCTCCATCAGTGTTATCATTAGTAGTGTTAGTAAAAATATTATTTGAGCTTGTTGATGTATTTGAACCTAAAGTGTCATTTGAGCTTGTTGATGTATTTGAACCTGAAGTGTTAGTAGCGTCATCGCCTTGTTTAACTGTTTTAGTAGTATCGTCGTCTGTGTCTTCTCCACCAACATTTAAAATAGAATCTTGAATAGCTTTGTCAACAGAGCCTGCAGTTGTAGAAATTATAACGGAGCCTAGTGTTGGTCCTAAAACCCCTGTTACCCAATCACCAACAGCACCTACAGTAGTTGTACCCCAAGGAGAGTCTGCAGTGCCATCTAAAACAGAGTTTACTGTGTCTTTAACCCACGTTCCAATTTTTCCAAGAGTGCCAACAGGATCACCAAATACTTCAGCAATAGTAGCACCAGCTTCTTTTATTTTTTCTTCTAGTTCGCTAACAGTACTGCCTATAAATCCGGGTGGCAAAGGTATTCCTGCAATGCCTCCAAAAACACCTACCTCAGTCCAATCTTTCCAAGAACCTGTCCCAGTTTTAGCTTTTGTACCGTAAGTACTAATAAACTTGTTAATAGCAGCTTGTGGATCTGCGGCTGTGCGTTTAATAATATCAATAGCTTCGCCAGCTGTATCAAAAATAGCATCGACGGTTGCTTGTCCATGTGTTCTAACTAAATCAGAAACATTAATACCATCTTCTATTTGATCTTCTGGTTCACTAGCGTTTCTTTCTATCCATGCTTCTGCTCTTTGTTTTATTACATCAGGAGCATTAGGGTTATTCATTATTTTATTAACTTGATCTTCTGCTTCTTGCCCTTGAAGACACGCCCCACCCTGTGTGTAAAAACCACCAGAAGCATTACAGGCTTCTCTGTCTGCTTGGTTTTGTAAACGATCTATAGCTGCTTTGCCTGCAGGAGACGTTGTTGGTCCTGTTGCCCCAAGAACACCACCAATAGCACCCATTTGACCAGTACCAACATAGTTACCTGTTAAGCCTCCTCCGGTAGCGCTCATTTCTCCTACGTTTTGTCCAGAAGCTGGAGCAAGAGAACCGTCAGCCAAAACAACAAAAGGCACATCGTTTATGTAGATTGTATCTCCGGGTTGAGCCATTTATTTTTTCCCCTTCAAGGCAAGCAACTTGTCAGCACCACGAATACCAAAAGATGCCGACACAGCCATAAACAATAGGTACTGATACCAATCAGGAAGCCTGTTAAGCTCCTCAAAGGCAAGACCAATACGATCTAGTATTTCCACATCGTTCATCCCAATGCCCCACATAACGGCAACCACAGGCGCTGAGAGCAACAATGTAAACCACTCGTCCTTCCACGAGGTAGCACTGGCACTTGCCATAAGCTGTTCCCAAGACGCGGTGGTCCTGATTACCTCCATCTTGGCTTCGTGTAACGCTGTTTTTTCTTCAGCTTTGTTCTTTAGAACTTGCCCAAGCAGCGTAGCAATAGGTGATATAATTGCTTGCCACATAGATTATCGCACCATGTAAACTACAAGGGATGCACACGCACTAACAGCAATCCAAAAGAACCTTTCTGCATTCTTAACAGAGCTTGAGTTTACCATGACTACGTTTTCTAGCTCTCGTATGTCATCCTCCTGATCGTCTAGTCTTTTCTCGTGTCGATCCATGCGTTTAAAAGCAGACAGTAACTGCTCTTCCACACGGGCAATCTGAGATACTGCTTCAGTTAGCTTGTCAAGCTTTTGCTCTATGCGGTCAAGCCTGTTATCCATCATAGATGTGCTTCCTACACTGTTCATGTTACAGAGTTGCCGCCAGTTCAAACAGGGTGTCCATTTCTTCACCTGTCATGTCTAGTGCAGCACCCATAGTATCAACCCAAGGAGATACACGCTCAACCTGAGTAGCATACTCCCATTCAATAGATATTGTGGTCTTGTCAGGTTCTTCCATCGCTGCGATAGCTTCATCAACAAGACTCAACTTATTAACTTGAGACAACGCTAGTCGTGCTTGACGCATAGTAACTACCAAGCTCTCACGTTTTACGGCTAGTTTGTTTGCTTCATAGGCGTCCTTCTGAGCCTGTACGGTGACTGTGTTTCCTTCATCATCAGTGTACTCAGTGAACATTTCGCGCTCTGTCCATGCGTACACCCAGTTACCGTTAGAGTCCTGCTCTACACCATCACGTACTACGACCTTGTAGTCACCAGAAGGCTCTGGCTTGGGTGCTTCTAGTACTGGGTCAATACCTAGACCGTCACAGGTAGCCTCAGTCCAGACCTTGGGTAAAGATGTGTTGGGATGATCGCTTCGGATTTGGCCTTGAGTTTTGACCTCACCCGTTGATCTATAACGATATTCCGACATAGTTGATTCTCCTATGCTATTGCGTAGAAAATATAAGTGCCGCCAGAGTTGTTGAGTCCCACTGGTGCAGATGATGTGACTGTAAAGCCGCTAGACAGAGGATCTACATAGTCTGTGTTCGTAACGTCTACCGCAGTGCTATTCAATAACAAATACGGGTCATCGCCAGCTACGATGCCCCGAGCAGAATCATAGACATACCATGGTCCCGACGCATCTGTGCGTTTTATTAAGATAAACCTAGCACCAGAACTAAAGCCACAATCTACGTTCAAGTCACTGCCCGTACCTGTGTAGCTCCCTATTTTAGATAGTCCTGCGACTGTTGCGAATAGGAGGGCAATATACTGCGTACCCGTATAATTGACGGTATCCTTGTTGCCCAAGGTAAATACAGATGCCGTTGGAGCCGTGTTGTTAAATCTTTCAACAGCATCAGTTGATTTTGGCGCAGCTTCGCCATTTAACTCCAAGAATTTAGTTGGGCCTACAGTACCGACATAGACCTGCCAGTCGGCCGCTCTAACAGTTATTGTTTTGATCATCATAATCTCTGGCACAGCGCCTAAGTTATGAGTTACCGTGCGTCCTGCTGTGCTGTTGCCATTATAAGTCACAACATCAAAAAAGCCCGGAGCGCGTCTCCACATCCACGCATACTGCGAACTTAACTGGTATCCCTGACCCTCGCTTACTCCATTTTGATAGTCAAATACAGCGGAGCCTTCTGAACTTTTGTAGCCAGTCGAGCTTGTTTGTAAACGCGATCCTTGAATAAGCCTCGCCCAAAGATACGGCCCAGCGGTGTCGATGACGTTTTTCTGAATGTTCATGTCTACAGGAAAACCAGACACCCAAGAAGGATTAGTCGAAACCGCAGAAATTACCTTAAACAAATCAGTAGCCGCAAACTCTGATGCTGGCTTGTGGGGTCTGCGGATGGCTACATAAATGTAAGTAGAGCCGTTAGCATTACCTCCGTTAGCATCATTAGTGCATTGAAAGCCAGAGCCATTTATATCAACATCACAATTAGTAGCAGTACCTTCTGCGTTACTTTCCTGCCATTGAATAGAAGCCGTTGCCGTGTTTTGACCGG
>Ga0163109_10001881_pt1 | contig 16501 bp, 13 predicted proteins | sample CRUFie1St13metaG_FD_108704 | JGI IMG/M metagenome (GOLD analysis project Ga0163109, IMG submission 108704) | Marine microbial communities from the Costa Rica Dome - CRUD Field 142mm St13 metaG | ecosystem: Environmental > Aquatic > Marine > Oceanic > Photic zone | place: Costa Rica: the Eastern... | reverse complement strand
CGCCAGGGCCATCAGGACCTCCGGGACCACCAGGACCCCCGGGACCGCCAGGACCACCGGGACCACCGGGCTCGCCAGGACCTCGAGGACCACCAGGACCTCCGGGACCACCAGGACCGCCTGGACCACCAGGACCATTAGGACCACCGGGTTCTCCTGGAGGTGCTGGAGGGAAGAATCCACCGCCTCCACCATCTCCACCAGGAGGATTAGAATCTACCCACTGATAATCTTCTCCATCATAATAATAAGTATACTGGCGTAAGCCAAGTGAGTCATACCATAGATCACCAATCTCTAGGGGATCTCCATTAGATCTTTCTTCTGGTGGTGTATCTGAGACGATACTCATCTCACTTGCATCGTCACCACCACTCAAAATCCAATTCAAGTATGGTGTGGTACCGGCAATTGTGCCGCCATGATAAGTATATTGCTTATTTTCTGGACGTCCTTCAACTACTGCAGTTGAAAACCAAAGATCACCAATCTCCAGAGGAGAGCCATCGGGTCTAGTAATTGGCTCCTCATCACTGATGATTGATGATGCAGTACCTGTTGAATATTGATCTAGTAAATCTTCTAGGCTAACGATCTCTAGCTGATCATTACTATCGTTAAACCTAACAATCTGATTATTATCGGCAAGACGAAACGAGGTGCTTCTGGATACAGCACCTGTACTTTTGACTAGGATAGAAGCATTTGCATCTACCTTTTTGTTAGTGTACCTTTCCGCCATAATGTAGACAATAACAATGTAGTTTCATCACATATTATGTAGGGGGGCAGAAAAGCCCCCACTATCAGACTATGGAAGTAATAATTCCGGCTGTGACTGTGATTAGCTTACCATCTGCGCTAGTGAATACACCGCTGATACCAAGGGCTCTTACGTCTGGACCGGTGGCTCCAGTAGCACCAAGGGGACCATCAGGACCAGTAGCGCCAGTAGCGCCGCCTGGGTTACCAGAGAAACCACGCTCACCTTGAGGACCTTGGGGACCAGTAGCACCGGGAGCACCGACACCGATTGGACCACGGGGACCTTCAGGACCAGAGGCACCAGTAGCGCCGATAGGACCATTAGGACCGTTTTGACCACGACCGCCACGTTGACCTTGAGGACCTTGGGGACCTTCGATACCTTGGATGCCTTGGATACCTTGAGCACCACTTGCACCAGCTTCACCGCGCTCACCCTTCTCACCCTTAGCACCTGTAGCACCTTGGGGTCCGGTAAGACCGGTAGCACCTGTAGATCCTAACACACCTGTAGCACCAGTTGCGCCACCGGGGTCACCTTGTGGACCGGGCTCACCTGTAGCACCCGTTGCGCCACCAGGAGTACCTGGATCACCCTTAGGACCAGTAGCACCACCTGGGTTACCTGGGAATCCACGGGGACCTTCTGGACCCTCTTCACCTTGAGGACCTTGCTCACCTGTAGCACCGGTTGCACCACCTGGAGATCCATCTTGACCAGCAGGACCGATAGGACCAGTTGAACCTTGAGCACCTTCTACACCTTGGATACCAGGAATACCAGAAGCACCTTGAACACCCTGAATACCTTGAATACCAGATGCGCCAACAGCACCTGTCTGTCCAGTTGCACCAGTAGCACCAGTTAGACCGATACCAGTCAAACCACGGGGACCAGTTGCGCCAACTTCTCCATCAATACCAGTAGCACCGACAGGACCCTCAGGACCTGTTGCACCATCAATACCATCTCTTCCATCACCACCTGGCTGACCTGGCTGACCAGGGAGACCTTGAGGACCTGTAGCACCACCTGGATCGCCTGGATCACCTTTGGCTCCGGTTAGACCAGTAGCACCAGTAGTTCCTTGAAGACCTGTAGCACCTGTAGCACCACCAGGATCACCCTGTGGACCTGTAGAACCAGTAGATCCCTGGGGACCAGTTAGACCAGTTGAACCAACAGCACCGACAGGACCAGTTGAACCGGTAGCACCACCTGGATCACCAGTCTCACCGGGAACACCGACAGGACCTTGGGGACCAGTTGAACCAGCAGGACCAGTAGCACCAGTTGCACCACCAGGAGATCCGGTAGCACCTTGGGGACCAGGATTGCCTGGGGCACCTCCAGAAGGACCTGTAGCACCTACGGCGCTAGAAATAACCTGTACACCCCATGAACGGGATGCAACGTCTGTGATGGGTCCAGAGAGCTTCTCAGTGGTACCAACTAGAATCCAGCAACCTAGGTCAGTTCTGTAATCATGTCCACCTAATACAGTGAAACGGAAGAAGCTTGTGTTATCTAACTGATAATCGAACTGGGATGGTACGTCTGATGAAGCAATGCTGAAGAATGTGTTTGCTTCTCTATCAAGTAGATCTTTAGGTGTGAATGCTAGGTATGTTGGATAGCCGTTGAACTCGAAGTTATAGTCTAGAGCTACACTACCATTACCAGTTGGATAAGTGATTGAACTTAACTGGAAGTTGAAGTCTGCAGATAGTGATGCAGCAGTATCCGTAATAGTTACAGTTGTACCGTTTAGTGGACCTGTGCCTCCACCATTAATACGAGCACCATTATCAACCAATAGCATGTAAACGGGGATTCCGTTTGATAGGATCTCGCCACTATTAGCAACAACAGTATAGCGGAAGATGTCTCCCTGTAAATCTCCAATACGGATATTCTTACCAATAGTCAAACCATCAAGGAATGATCTTTGTGGAACGAATGCGTTGTTAAAGATAGAGACCTTGATGACGGCTAGACTCTCATCAGGACTATCAAGAACAGCAAAACTGTTATTAGCGGGAAGAGTACTTGTGTATGGGTTCCATGTGTATGTGTTACCACCAGCAATACCAGTAGGACCGACGGGTCCAACAGGACCTGGGTTTCCTTTGCTACCAGTTTGTCCGGTAGGACCTTGGGGACCCTCTGCACCTGTAGCACCTGTGGTACCTGCACCAGTAGCACCGGTTAGACCCTGAGGACCTGTAGAACCAGTTCCGCCTGGGAATCCTTGACCACCCTGAGGACCTGTGGAACCAGGAGGACCGACAGGACCTTCACTACCAGTAGCACCGGTTGAGCCTTGGGCACCTGTAGCACCAGTAGCACCACCTGGATCACCTTGGGGACCTGTAGCACCGGAAGCACCGATAGGACCTTCGGGACCAGTGGAACCTTGGGGACCATCAAAACCAGTAGCACCGGGTAGACCACCAGAACCTTGAGGACCAGTAGCACCAGTTAGACCAGTAGCACCAGTTGAACCGGGTCTTCCTTGAGGACCTTGATCACCAGTAGCACCAGTAGAACCTTGGAGACCAGTAGCACCAGTTAGACCTGTAGCACCTGTGGCTCCCGTTGTACCAGTTGCACCACCTGGATCACCCTGAGGACCAGTTAGACCTTGAGGACCAGTAGCACCCGTTCCTCCAGCAATACCTGTTGAGCCTGTAGATCCATCTCTACCATCTTGTCCACGGAAGCCAGTAGCACCCTGCTCACCCGTAGCACCTGTAGCACCGCCTGGATCACCTTGAATACCTCTAGGACCAGTTGCACCCTCAGTACCAGTAGCACCCTCTGGACCTCTAGGACCAGAAGCACCAGTAGCACCAGGATCACCTTTCACACCAGTAGCACCTAGGGGACCAGTTGCTCCACCAGGAGAACCATCAACACCATCCCGTCCAGTAGCACCAGTTAAACCAATAAAACCACGCTCACCCTGTGGTCCCTGTGGACCTACAGGACCCTGCTTACCGGGAGCACCTGGAGCACCCGTGGGTCCACGAAGACCCACACCAGGATCGCCCTTGAGACCTGTCGATCCAGTAGCGCCAACGCCACTTCCGGGACCGATAGATGCCCAATATGATCCAGACCAAACATACGTAAGGTTAGTTGCTGGATCTGTAAATTCTTGTCCAATTTGCGGATTCGCGGGAAATTGAATAGCCATTACTAATCAATACTAAAACGGGTGCTGTTCTATTTAGGGAGTTTATACAAACCCACCTGCAGATGAGATTGCATTTGATACTGCTCCAGAGACAAATCCAGAGAACTGATCTGGTGCATTAAGGATGTCGCCAGCAAGAGATTGAACTCCACTGAATGCACTACGTAAGCTATCAAACTCACCGGCAGGTAAGCCAGTATTCTCAAACACACGGTATGCCCACTCTTGAGCTGGCTCAAGTAGATTACCTTTCAATCCATCCTTCTCTAGAGTATTACCTTTTAATAAGATACGTCCAGATCCAGATTTAATGTTGACGTTTCTACCAGCAGTTAGATTGATATCCTCATCTGCCTGGATGGTAACATCTTTACCACGGATTCTGACTCGACCGTTCTTGTCTGCGTTGATAAGGACGTCTCCGTTCTTACCAGCAATAACAATGTCTACACCATTCTCATCTGATTTCTGACCACCAACAATCTCGACGGTACCATCATTGTATATACGATAGGTACCATTCTGCTGATGTCCGACTAGACAAGTCTTTTCATCATCAGTAATGCTATAGAAGTTGTATACATCCGCACCACCAACAGTTGTCTGTGGGTTTTGGATGTCGAGTCTAAATTGTGATCCATAACTATGAAGGATTCTTCTTTCCCAATTGTCGGACATAATCAGTCGGGGCAGTCAATTACTTGTAGGATCTCACGCTGACCGAAGCGGGCACGTAAGTTTTCTGGGATATCACCATCTAGAACCTGCTGTGCAGTTGGTAGTGATACTAAGATTGGCTTGAATACTAAGCCTCGTCCAATCCTGGCTTCTCCAATGATTCTACCGGTATTATCGACGACGTTTCCGTCTTCAACCTTACCACCGGGGGGAATTGGAGGTGATACCTCTGGAATATTTATAGTGGGATTATCAGGTACCTGAATGATTGTGATGGGGATAATATCGGTAACCTCACCGTCTTCATTAACGATAAGCTCATACCTTCCGCCATACTCATCCTCGTAGACACCTGGAGTATAGTTTGTACCACCAGAGATGATCTTGATTTCATCAACAACAAATAGATCTGTTCCGTCAGATGGATAGAACTTACCTGGGTTAACGATATAGATCCTATCGAGCTTACCGTCCTTGATGATGGATCTGGCTACACATCCAATACCCAAGTTGCAGTTGTCTCTAACCTCAACAAATGGAGGATACTTATACCCCTCACCACCGTCAGTAACCTCAATAGTAACTACACCACCCTGAACATCTTTGACTGTTCTGGAGTCTTCACTAGCAATGTATCTACCAACCTTAGCAGATGCTTTAGCACCATCACCTCTACCACCAAAGATGAATACTTCTGGTGGGAAGCATGTCTGTGGAGGTTCAGTTGAACATGTATCCAAGTCTGAAGCAAATCCTGTAGTTTCTGATAAGAATGGGAAGTCACCGAATTGCTTCTGGAAGTCACTAACGTTTCCACTAACACCCTCGGCTAGATCAACAAGTGAGCTAGCAATGTTTGCACCCTCAAGAACTTTACCGATGATGTCTCCAACATCTTTCTTAGGTCCAATACCAAAAGCGTAGTCACGAACCAATCCACCGCACTTGTTACCACCCTGATTCTGAGCCAATAGACCACCACCAAAGTCAGATACAATATCAATAGATGATCTGATAGCTGTTGCTGCCTGGAAACCACCACTCAAGATAACGCTAACTGCGTCTAGCAATGGCTGAAGACCAGCGTCAACATCCAAGATGATTGAGTTAACTAGGGCTCCAGCAAACTGCTCTGTACCACAATCAGTGAAGTTGTTGTTTACCTCGATAGTATCTCTAACTAGATCATCAACCTTGTCGAATAGATCCCTGACTACTTGGTTAGCCACGAGCAAGATTGCTTCTTGTAGTGCTAAGATAGCTGGCTTTAGTGCAATCAATGCAGCCTCAGCAGCCAAAGTTGCTGCAATAACGCTACCAGTAGAGGCTAGAACTAACGCAAATACCTGATCATACAGTGCCTTTAGACCAGCATTCAATACGGGAACAAGGGAATTGAAGACGTTGTTAAACATCTCACCCACATATGGGTTAGTAATAGCATGTACTCTATCAACCGTACCTGAAATTAGGGACTCAATGTATGCAGCATCACCAGCAAATTGCTGGACCTGATTGAATAGGTTGTTGATCTCAGAGCTGATTGCATTGACCTTGTATGAGTTGGGATCACAAGTATCTGCAGCAGTTAGAGTATCACCAATCGTACCACTAAACCTATCGGATCTGGTTGATGGCTGACTATTCTCGTTACTTTCGTTAGACTCGTCGTCTTCGATCCACTTACTCTTCGTTCTATTATCAGTGTATCCTGTGTGTGGGATGTATCCTTTATCCTCTGCGGGCTCTGCTGTAGATACAATATTCGTTCTTGGTAGAATACCGGTGATGATTGGTTGCTCTTCATCCTTATCATAGTAAGCAATACTTACAGTATCACCTTGGTTGATTGCAGGACTTACTGCATAATTAGCAGCACCAGAACCTGCTGTTACAGGCAGCAAGACCTGTGCCCATGGGAGATCCTCATCGGGCAGAATAGCTTTATCATGTGGATGTTTGTCGAAGATACGTACCTTGTATCTCCAAGCCCAACCAGCACCATCAACTTGCTCCTTCTGGGGTTCAATTGGAGCAATCCTACCAAAGAATAATCTCATAATAATTAAGAAGTTTGGTTTCTGTAGCCGAAGCTATCCCTCACTAGTTTCATACTTGTATATGAACCACGGCTATCGAAGTAGTGACATACTTCTTTGACCATGTATCGACCACCCATTTGCTCATAGTCATATTGAGGAGATTGTGGATTACCATTTAGCTTAGGTAATTCGCAATCAATAATATCCCCGGCATGAATATTTGTATTGGATGCTATCTGTACGGCAATGACTTGACCGAACAGTGAGTTATACCTAACCTTCCTCTGAGAAAGATAGGAGTCAATATATTTAGTCTGGTCCGTGGTGACCTCTTTTGCGGTATTTGTTCCTCTATCAAACGTCTCAGTCAACCTCAATGAAGGTATCTCTCCTAATGATTTTGAGTCGAAAGCCAACTTCCTATCCTTATCATCAAGGGGATCGTTGAGTGTGAACATTTCACTATACTGACTTTGAGTGAAATCAAACTCACTATCGGTAACATCGAATGTTACTGGATCAAAGAAGTTTCTACTAGTAGCATAAGCACCCCTTCTCATATCAGAGATGATACTCTGATTACGGAGGATCTCATACTTAATGATTCGATCATCTGTGTTACCACCCATAATTTCTGGGGTGTCCGCCTCAGCATAGTATATTAGCTGCTTAGTTGGTTGCTGAACAAGTGTGTCTAGTGACTTGAAGAAGTGCTTCTCTAATGTTTCATAGAAAAAGAATCCGGCAGAGTCAATACTCTGGGGTACAGCTTTAGAAGCTAGGTTTAGTAATACATCAAAAGGTTTCTTTAGATTGCCTATGAAACCATACTTGTTGGTTGTTTGATCAACGTCAATCTCACCATAAGGAAAGAACTTATTGTATATGGCGCTCACATGATCACTGATCCGCCCCTCTTTACTATATGCCTTCTCTACAAAAGACCTCTCATTATCAAATCCAGATCTACTACTCAAGTTCAACATGAAGAACTCTTTGTTACCCTCCCTTATAAGAGTCTTGATGGAGTTAACATACATGGGTTTATCGGTAATATCAATACCCACTGTATTATCTGAGTTGGGGGCGATCTCTACACGAACAGCTTCTCCACCCCTAATCTTCATCCCCTCGTATAGGGATAGTGGTTCATTTGATCCAGCAATCTTTGTCGAGCCACCAACATCCGCCACCATAATTTTGGCGCTAATGTTAGGTGATAATACATCCTCATAAAATGCGATAGAGGCTACCGCCAAGCGCATGTCTACTACACGCTCATCTTTCAGGATGTCTATCCTCCTGTAAATAGATGGTTTGATACCCATTCACAAATAGCTTCCACTACATAGGTATTTATCATGCTGCTAGAACGACCTCTGTGGTCTTGATAACATGGGTTTTCCTAGTTGCCCTGTTGTTATTTGTTCTGATAGATGATATAAGTTTACCATCAGCATCCCTCTGTTGGGGCTGAACTGTACCAGTTCTCATCCTCTCAGACATCCTTCCTAGAGATGTTCTTTCAGTTGATGGCTTGGGGTTTAGTTTACCAAAGACGAGACCACTTACATATTTCTGAACAGGTATATCTGATCCACCAGCACCACCGGGGGGTCTAGCCTCAAGGTGTAGGTGTATACCACTACCAACTCCAGTATCTCCAACCTCACCGATGGGAGATCCGCCAGTATAGTTAGCGCCATTCCTGATACCTTGACCATATCTTGCTAGGTGGGCAAAGAGTAGCTCAACATTACCAAATCTGATGATAACAGTCTTACCGTAGCCAGAAAGATATCCGACGAAAGTTACCTTACCGTTAGCATTGTATGCACAATACCATCCTCTCTGACCACCCGTACCGAAGTCAATACCTCCATGGTGTCTACCATTACGCATACCCCTTAAAGATGTCTTGATAATAGGAGAGGATGATCCATAATCCATAGTATCAAACTGGGAAGAGGTCACCTTATTCGTTAGGGCATCGCTGCTAGCGCCAGCGGGTACTGGAGTTTGTGTCTGTGCATCCATACCACCCTTAGGCTGTTGACCTGGAGCAGCACTCAATGAGTTGTTATAGTAATCAGTAATGGCTTCCTTGCTCTTACCACCCTGACCATAGTAACTAGTTCCGTATCCATACCTCTCCGGGTTATGACCCCGAGCAGTATTATCTGGTGTTAGATTGGGGAATGATGCAAAGACTGGAGCAAGCTTATCGATCATTGCAGGGGTGATACCACCTTCAATCTCAGCATCAGTTAGACCAGCTTGCCCTTTGATGTACTGAGCGATTACCATCTTGTCCTGGTTCTCAGGAGTAAACTTATCTACAGCCGGATTCAAACCAGCAGCGCGAGCAGCAGCCTCGGGATGCATCATCTGATACTTACCTACAGCAGAAGATGCTCTTCCACTGTACACATTTTCACCAGTTCTATTTCTCCTATCCATCTCAGCACCAACTTCATTGATGGTCATCTTGGATAGATCCATATCAGTTCTACCACCGAACCACTTGTTATATCCATCGGCACCAGCAGTTCCCTCAGCAAAGCTGATAGTTTTTAGTAGCGCTTTCATTTTATCACTACCGGTCTGTGGATCACCAGGACCACTAACGTAAGCTCCGTTGTTGCCTCCACCACCACCGGCTGCTGGACTCTGGGGCTGTGGGCGTCCACTATTATCCAGCCTCATCTCCTTCAAGGTTTCATTGAGAGTCTTACCATTCTCCAAGTCCTCAAGGATCCTATCTAAATCAGCCTCATCCCTATTCCAAACATTGATACCTTCTTGCACACTACCTTTTAGATCCTCTGCAGCAAGATCTAATTCTTCTTTGGCTGCAGCAATCCTACCAGACTGATCCGCAAAGTCAAACTCCCTGATATTTTTCCAGACAGCATCAACTATACCAATCATTTTGTTGAAAGTTGTTCCAACGTTACGGATTGTTTGGTTAACGCTAGCCACAAAGATTCTACACTTCTTCACGAAGATGTCTACTGCCTTGAGAATCTTTGGTAAGTTATCAATAGCCCATGCAGCAAGCAACTTCCAAAAGGATTGCATAGGCTTCTGAACTATGCTCTTCCCGAACATGGAAGTATTCAAAGGCTTCTTGCGCTCGATTTCACCCTCGCGCTCAGCTCTTTGCATCTCTTCAGCAACAGCTTTCTTTATAGTCTCCTGCTTCTGATTCTCTTGATCGATTTTCTTATTATTACTCTGGATCTTTTCCCTGGTTCTACGTATAGTATCTCCAGAAATACCCACAGTCCTATCTACGGCTTTCCTGAAACCGCTTGAGGTGGTAAGTAAACGCCTACCGATATCATTAGCTGCCTTTGCGTTACTCATAATCAGAATGCCCCCGCGAATGATAGGTCATATCGATCCATTGCTAGATTCCTATAGAAATTAGACTCTGGATCCGATGTAACTATAAAGTCAACATCTTGTGAATCCTGAGCTACAGGTTGTTCTTGAGACTGGGTAGGAACCTTAGTGATAGTAGGTGGTAGTTCAGTTACAGTTACCTCAGACTCAGCCTCTAGTTCAGGATCTACATTCATACCCTCTGGGGTAGATTGATCGGTAACATTGGGTAGGGGTACATCGACCTTAGGAGTCTCGCCACCACTCATCTCAGAATCTACACTCTTACCAATAGCAGCCATTGCAGTATCGGTAATTGCATCTGTTACGACATTGGGCTGCGCCTTCATGCCGGTGAACTTCTCATAGGTAATTTCACCAACCTTGTCTCCAAGGGCACCAGCTAACATGCTGCCGATTAGACCGCCCAATCCAGCTCCAAGGGCTCCACCGATAGCAGTACCAACAACAGGAACTACAGATCCAAGACCAGCACCAACTACCATACCGACCTTAGCGCCACCAGTAGCACCAAATGCACCAGCACCGCCTGAGAAGATACCTCTAATGATAGCTTGGGTCCAGTCCTGACCCTCCATCTTTTTGTTCAACAGGATATCAATAGCCATCCCCAACAAAGGAATGCTGCGAAGCATACTCTTGGCTAAGCTTTTAGTATTCTTAAGAAGTCCCTTGAGCATAGGCATCTTCTTGAGAGGCTCAAGTGCCCTACTAATCCACCCCTCCTTTGCTGCTTGTGTTGAGCCTTTGCTGCCCATAGCACCAAAAGCTTCTGTAGCCTTAGTCTTGATAGATCCACCTAGGTTCTTGAGTGATTGTCCACCCTTACCCATTAGATCTTTAACGTTCTTAAACCTATCCTTTATCCACTTACCAGTATTCTTCATCCAGTCGGGCACTTCCATACCCAAGATCTTACTACCCTGCTTAGCACCATCCTTTCCACCGGGAGGTAGCTTTGGAACATCTGGGGTAGGTGGCTTGGGTGGCTTTATTAGGTTTCTGGCTGCATTAAACGCACGTCTCAGTGCATTACCCAACTTCCTACCTAGAGAGGTAACGAAGTCAGATACTGCAGTAACAATTTTACGGAATGCATTGAATGTCCAGCGGACAATAGCCCTACCCATTCGGTAGCTGAAACGGACAAGTTTGCCGACAATCTTTAGACCTTGCCTAGCAATACCATCAACAGCAGAGTATATACCTCTGATGGATAATGGGTTATCTTTTATTGTATTGAATAACTCCCCAACTTTATTAGCAAAGTCAACAATTAAGCCTTTGATTCTGGGTAGATTGTCTATTACCCAAGCTGCAGCGAGAAGCATCAAAGCTCGCTTTAGCTTGTCCCAGAAGGACATAATGGGCTTCATAGCTGCATCAGCAGCTTTCTTTAGTGGGGTAGCGAGAGCAGCAACAGATGCTGATAGACCCTCGACTAGCTTCTCCCTTAAAGCAAAACGATTCCTTTCTCTCTTGGCTCTGAGATTCTCAGTCTCAAGCTTCTCGGACTTTAACTCACTTGCCTGAGTATTGTTTATTATTCTATAGAGATTCTCAATGTCTCTACTATTTTTAGCAACCTGCTGAGATATGTTATTGGTAGCTGCTTGATAATTACTCTGTAGCGTCTGAGTAATTGCAGCCATCTTATTGACTACAACAATCGATGATTGCGGAGCTACTGTGGCTTTTTTGTTCCCCGTATTTGACGCGCCACTATCCCCTCCATCAACAGGACCCATGCCTCTAGAGGCTCTGAACATGTTGATTCTTTGTTTCTTGGAGAGATATGACCCTGTTTTAGGGTCAACTCCTGAGGTAGCAGCTCCGAATAAATTCATCGATTACTGTCGTGCTTTGATGCGTTCTTCCTCTTCTTCAATCCACTGCTTGAGTAGTGTGATGTAGATCTCCCTCTCCCATGGGATTAGGTTTTCTATATCACTCAAGCTCCACTTATGGTGCTGGATTAAAGCAAAGTTGGTCTTGTAGTATGACTCTAGACTCTCATGAGCCATACTTACGCGAAAAAAGACCCTAATCCCTCAAGTACAACATCACTCTTAACGCCTGTCTTTGGATTCAATACTGTAATAGTATGTGAAAGCTTAGGCATAGTTGAGAAGAATGACTCAATCTCCTTGAATTGCTTGGGCTCTAGCTCACTAACCCACTCTAGAAGCTCTTCTTGTGTGGAATCAGAAGCAGCCCATGACTCTTCCTCAGTAAAAATCTGGTCGATACATCCGGCGATTAGCTCAAGGCTTCTCTCAACGGAAATATCATCACCGTCAGCACTCATAACCATTTCCATGGTTGGGTACTTCATTCTAATAGAATACTGATCATCAAGGACAACATCTCTGGTGTGACTTTCGTCTTTAATCACCTTAATATCATCTAGGTATACTGTAAATGGGACTTGCGTCTCACCGTCATCGGGACATGTGATTAGAACCTCGACGTCCTCGCCAACTGACTTACCACGAATATTGAGGAATAGATACTCAATATCAAATGTGGCTAGCGCTTCAACATCAAAGCCACGTGTTTGAACACAGGCTGAAATAACATCTTTGATAGCTCTCGCCATCTCGGGTTGACTACCAGACTCCTGAGCAAGAATTAGAATCTTCTCTTCCTTTACAAGGAAAGGTCTGAATTTTACTTTCTTTCCAGTTGAAGGTACCAGAAGTTCATGGGTTACCTTCGCAATCTTAGGTAGTGCCATAATATAAAATAAGTTGGGGAACTGTTATTATTTAGCACCTATGGATTAAGGTTTTTTGAGTTACTTACTCGGATAGTTTTCTTGTCTACAAACTCAGAGTTGAAGCCATACTTGGAGATGTCGTTCATGTCTTTGAGGAACATATTTAGATAGCCTGGCTTTAGAACGTAGATGGTTTTCTTTGCATCGTTGATTCTACCCTCATACTCAAAGTTAGTTACACCAACTGTGGGATTTAGTATAGCACCTGGAACGTCTGGATTGGGGATAGTAAAGTCCTTATCGACAGTTAGACCGCCAGGAAGAACCAACCTATTGTTATCATCCTTGACCTGGATAGTCTCGTAGTACCGTGTTCTGTTTATATTTTCCTCGCCATATTTATAGGTAACATATTCCCACAACTGCTGAGCGGTGAGAGGCATTTGATCTTGGTAATTGATTATGTTTGCACAGACAATAACAACCCAGTCAAATCCGGCTGAACCATATAGCTTTTCTGCAATCTGATCGGGTCTCTCACCCTCCTCGATCACGTACTTATCAAATACGGTTATGTTATTCTGCAAGTCATCTCTCAACTTACCCCTAATGAAGATATTCTTCATCAAGATATAAGCCTGAGACTTATCTCCACTTAAAAAGTTTTGATATTCGACGTTAGGTAACTCTCTAAAGTAAGTCATCAGAATCCAACTCCTTCAACGCCTGTGTAATCCTCTTCAAAGATTGGGTTGACTTCGGTAAACCTAGTAGTCATGACCATCTTGACGGGAGTACCATCGCCATAGGTCATATAATTGCCGGTTCCAGTATAGTTCACACTCATATTAACAAGTGCTGTTGGCTTGAGTGTGTATAGGAATGGATGCGGAGATCCACCTTTCATGAATGTTACTTGGAAAATTTCAGGGGCAGCAATAAAGATACCACGTGAGCCGCCAGAACTACCTTGTGCAGTTGATTTAGGTGAAGATCTTTTCTTCAATGTGTTGATGATATTCTTGACCTCTAAAGATTCTGCTGATGTCCTGGGAGTAATATCAAAGTTGTATGTAAAGTCTCTTAGAGTCACGCCACGGAAGATTAGCTCTAGATTGGGATTCAATACCTGACCACTATCCCTGGAGATGATCTCATTAGCATCAATGTTTGCACCAAAAACATTAACTGCTTCTGAAATTAGAGCGGTCTTTAGTCGATCTCTAATGGCGGGATCCAATGCGCTACTGAACTTATCAAGTTCGTTACCAATTTGCTCTACGGTAGCACCAGCAGTATTGAGCAAGTCTTTGAAGCTATTAACATTTTCTATGTTTGCGGCATCGACAATATTTCCCAAGCCAGCAACTGCGCGGAGAGCGATAGAATTTATCCTACTATCTTTCCACTGAGCGTTATTGTTGTCTGATAGGTTAGATGGTATTGGTAAATATAAAGTACCTAGTACAGTCTTATTTCTACCTGAATTTGCGGCGGTTGTTGTATTGAATGCGAATGGATTATTAGTATTTGACGCACCAAGACCTGGGGCATTATATTTAATGACCTCGATTTTAGTATAGTCCATATCTGCATTGATAGGACGCAATGGGTAGCGGTAACTAGGTGCCATGGTAACTCCTCCTCCTTATATTTAGTTGATTAAATTAGAAAGAAATTGACCTGGGGCGGAGAAGATGTCTTCTGCTGTATCAAGAATAGATCTGATACCGAAGGCATTGTTTCTGAAATAGTCTAGAGATAGAGTAGATCCTGCAATAAATCTATCGTACTGGAAGGATGCAGTTACTCTAGTAACATTGGCGTTTGGACCATATGCAACGTTAACTGAGTTCACTGCCTTTGGATAGAGTCCTATGAAGGAGTACTCCATAATGCTCTTGATATTGGGCTCAAACTTGTAGATCTTTACCTGATCACTCTTGTATCCACTAAGAGGATCGTTTGGATAGTTCATCCGATAACTATAAACTCTACTTCCGTAGAGCTGACTGTTGAGGTTATTACCACCTACAGCATATTCCATCCAATGCTCTAGGAATTTGAGGGATTTATATTGATCGTCTGTGTAAAATGAAATTGATAGTGGGGTGTAAATCTTCGTATGTGCAAAGTTTTCTACTACACCATGGAAATTATTACTCTCTACAGTTGCAAGTGATGAGCCAGGCAATGATGCATTGAATGCTAGGAGTCCCATGTCGCTAGCAATAAACTGGGAGTTTACTCCTCTAGATCCCAAGTGTGCTAATAGACCTGCAGAAAGACCACCAAACTGCACCTGATAATAGTTCGGTCTAGAAAGCCTACCGAACAAAAGTCGAACATCAGATTGTGATAGTACTTGAGGCACAATAAATACAAATGAAGTTCCTGTTCTATTTATGGCTTATCGCGGAGTCTATAAACCGAGCAACCCCAAGAAGTATCTGGGGAACCCGAACCAGATCGTTTATAGATCTCTATGGGAGCGAAAGCTAATGAAATATTGCGATACAAATCCCAAGGTCCTACATTGGGCTAGTGAAGAGATCGCTATCAAGTATTACAACCCAGTGAAGAAGAGGGCAGCTAAGTACTACCCAGACTTCTATATGGAGTATATAGACACCGAAGGAAAGAAAAAGAAAGTATTGATTGAGGTTAAGCCTCTCAAGGAAACTAAACCACCTGTATACAAAAGGAGAACAAAGAACGTTCTGATTGCAGAGGCTATGTTCTCACAGAACCAAGCAAAGTGGGCAGCGGCTAGAGAGTTCTGTCTAGATCAGGGCTGGGAGTTCAAAATTATGACCGAGAAGGAGCTTGGTATCTGATGGCTAAGAAGAGAAAACTCAACAACCGAATACTCAGAATCACTAAAGACATGACTGGCGTCGAAGAAGCTGACGTCATCATGGCTGAATTGGAAGCGATCTTGCAGGAAACTAAGACAGATATGCCTATACCCGGAAAGGTATACGTATACTCATACATTGCAGAGAAGAAAAACTTCTTAACCGATCTATACCCAATCGTTCAGGTTACTGGAGTGTATGAGTGGGGATGGAGTGGTATGAATCTTCATGTGCAGGAACCAAGAAACTACAGTATTGGTAGAAACCTCACCCCATTGTATATGTTAAAGCCACAGGAAGTGGCTCCAGCACTGTCTCTACCACTAATGAATCTATATCAAAACTAAAAAAGGGGCTCCCGAAGGAACCCCATGCAGTCAGTTATATAACTGGATCACTCGACTAGTGACTGGAAGAAGCTTAGTGCGTCATCATCGTCGTCTGAGGATGAAGCGGGAGCAGCAGGAGCAGCTACGGCTTCGGGCTCAGAGAAGGCTGCCTCTTCGCGCTTGAACGCGGGGCGAGCTGAACGGAGTTGTGCTTCGATGTCCTCATCACCGGAGTCTTCTTCGACAGCAGGACGGGAGGAAGCTGCACCTAGTCCTAGAACTTGGTTGAAGCGCTTCTTGAGTACTTCGTAGTCCTTGAACTGATCGGGAGCAACTAGCTCAGCTAGTGAGTGCTGCTTGCCCCAGAGAGCTTCTAGAGCGTCGTCATCGCCGCCTAGGAGGGCTTCTACCTTGCCGAACTCAGAGGAATCATAGTTCCTATAGCCAGCAACGTTCTTAGCCTTGAGCTTGAAGCTAGCACCCTCCCAGAAGTCGAAGGGGT
>Ga0163109_10001880_pt1 | contig 16505 bp, 12 predicted proteins | sample CRUFie1St13metaG_FD_108704 | JGI IMG/M metagenome (GOLD analysis project Ga0163109, IMG submission 108704) | Marine microbial communities from the Costa Rica Dome - CRUD Field 142mm St13 metaG | ecosystem: Environmental > Aquatic > Marine > Oceanic > Photic zone | place: Costa Rica: the Eastern... | reverse complement strand
GTTTTCTACGGGGAATACCTGATCAATGCTCAGGGAGAAGATGTGGTGGCTGGTGTGAGGACGCCACAGCCAATCTCGCACATGGCGATTTCGATGCCAAAAAGCTTTCGGAATCTTGAGCAGGTCAGAACCAAATTAGAGCGCCACTTCAAGGACATGCAGGACTTTGAATTCACTATTGAAAACGGACGCTTATTCATCCTGCAAACCCGCAATGGCAAGCGAACAGGCCTGGCAGCGATCAGAATCGCGGTAGAAATGCAGCGTGAGCGCCTAATGAGCCAGAAAGCCGCTTTGCTAAAAATTCCTGCAGAATCAATCGACTCCCTTCTGGTTCCTGTCTTCGACCCCAAGGCACTAAAAGCAGCGACAATTATCGCTCAAGGCTTGCCCGCCGGCCCCGGCGCCGCCACCGGCCGAATCGCATTTACCGCTGCAACCGCTGAAATTGAAACCCGCAAAGGCAATAGGGTAGTGCTTTGCAGAACTGAAACGTCACCGGATGATTTGAAGGGCATGCTGCACTCACAGGGCATCCTTACGTCAAGGGGCGGCGTCTCCTCCCACGCTGCCCTAGTTGCCCGGCAGTTGGGCAAGGTCTGTGTTTGTGGCGCAGCAGAAATCTCAATTAACTACGAAAAGCGCACCCTAACTGCCGGAAAAGTAGTCCTGAGCGAAGGTGACTATATCTCTATTGACGGCAGTACCGGAGCGATCTACGAAGGCATGATTGAAAGCGCTGACTCGGAGGTAAAGCGGGTTCTGGATGGAACAATGCGCGCTAATAAAAGCTACACTTACGAATTATTCCAGACGGTGATGCAATGGTCAGACAAATTCCGGACGCTCAAGGTAAGGACTAATGCAGACACCCCAAGCATGGCAAAAAATGCTGTCACCTTCGGCGCGGAAGGTATCGGGCTGTGTCGAACGGAACACATGTTTTTTGATGGCGATCGCATTGACTACATGCGCCAGATGATTCTGGCAGTGGACGAAGTCCAGCGAAGGGCAGCTCTCAAAAAATTGCTGCCTTTCCAGAGAAAAGACTTCGTGGGGCTGTTCAAAGCAATGAACGGACGGCCAGTGACGATCCGGCTACTCGATCCGCCACTTCATGAATTTCTGCCACATGACGATGTGGTGCGACGTCAACTCGCTGAAAAATTGGGTGTACCCTTTGATTTCGTAATCGAACGGATCAAATCGCTTCACGAGGAAAATCCAATGCTCGGATGTCGCGGATGCCGACTTGGCATTCTTTATCCCGAGATAACGGAGATGCAAACTCGCGCGATTTTTGAAGCAGCCGCGCAGGTGTTAAAAAGCAAAACAAAGATTAAAGTGAATCCTGAAATAATGATTCCACTCGTAGGATTCAAAGAGGAGCTCGCAGATCAGCTTCGAACAGTACATCGCGTTGCTAAAGAGGTCATGAAAGCACGCAAGGTGAAGATCAACTATCTGGTGGGAACGATGATCGAAGTGCCAAGAGCGGCAATCACCGCTGATCAAATAGCTGAAGAAGCCGACTTTTTCAGTTTCGGCACCAATGATTTAACGCAGACGACACTCGGGCTATCCCGAGACGACATGGGGTTGTTTTATGACGAATACCAACGAAAGGAGATTTACAGCCAAAACCCTTTTGCCAGTCTTGATCAATCAGGAGTAGGAAAACTCATGCAACAGGCTGTTGCTAGCGGCAGGGCGACGCGGGCAGATCTCAAGCTTGGCATTTGCGGCGAACATGCCGGAGATCCATCATCAATTGATTTTTGCCATGGATTGGGATTGAACTATGTAAGTTGTTCACCCCCAAGAGTGCCGGTCGCCCGACTTGCAGCGGCTCAAGCCCAGTTACAAAACAGCTGAAGTAGCAGACTTTCTGTCCGTGGTCCGGTCTGAGCTTTAATAGGCGATTTGTCCGATCTGGCTGCCGAGGCACTCAAAGTCGCGGCTTGAGTGTAAGCACCGAGAATTGATCCATCCTAAGCAAGCTTTGCATTCACCGACGGAGGCCGCTCTTCCAGTTGTTTTGAGCAAGGTCCCATGCTGGCGCAGCGCCAACCTTCAAGACGGCGGATCGCGTTCATATTCCTGCCCTATTCAGACCTATGGCAACGAGCCGTCAGCAAGAATGCCAGCCCTCTCCGTAGAATAATTCGCTGCTCCTCGCAGCAAAAACAACGGAATTGCGCCAATCCTGTCTGAACCACGGTTTATCTGCAAGACGATAATCTGCTAAGCTCAAGACAGTGTCAGTGCTTAAACAATAAAAATTACAGCGGCGGAAATTTGCCATGAGCACCAGTGTCCTAGCCCTTCTTTCATTGCTTCCAATCATTTCAGTTGCCGTTTTCCTGGTCTTGCTCAGGTGGCCGGCCAGCCGCGCAATGCCGATTGCATACGTCGTCGCAGCTGGCCTGGCCTACTTTATCTGGGAGGTTTCGGGCACAAAGATAATGGCAGCAAGCGTTAACGGTCTGATTGTGGCCGGAACACTGATCTACATTATCTTTGGCGCCATTTTGCTCCTTAATACACTCCAACAAAGCGGCGCGATTGCCACTATCCGCCAGGGGTTTTCCGACATTACCCCGGACCGCCGTATTCAGGTCATCATCATTGCCTGGCTTTTTGGCTCTTTTATTGAGGGTTCAGCAGGGTTTGGCACCCCTGCAGCAGTCGCGGTGCCGCTCATGATCGGCCTCGGTTTTCCAGCCATGGCAGCGGTTGTGGCAGGCATGATCATTCAAAGCACACCGGTGTCATTTGGAGCGATGGGTACCCCTATCTTAGTGGGGGTAAGTACCGGACTTTCGGCAGATCCTGACATGTCTGCCTATGCTGCAACACGCGGGTTCAGTGAGTTCGAGCCATTCCTTGAATTCATCGCAGCCAAGGTCGCCTTGATGCACGCTATCGCGGGGACATTCATTCCTCTACTGGTTACTTCCGTGATGACACGATTTTTTGGCCCTAGCAGATCATTCGCTGAAGGCTTTCAGGTCTGGCAGTTTGCCTTGTTCGCAGCTTTCGCGATGACGATTCCCTATCTGATGGTAGCCACCTATCTTGGCCCCGAGTTTCCCTCCATGTTTGGCGGCATGATCGGGCTCGCCATTGTAGTCAGCACCGCTAAAGCGGGATTCCTCATTCCTGACAAATCCGAAGCATGGGACTTCGAGTCGCCAGAGCTATGGGAGAAAGAGTGGAGCAGCGAGCATCAGGGCAAAATTGATCTGCAGCCAAACAGCATGGGCTTAATTACGGCGTGGTCGCCCTATGTTTTTGTGGCGGGACTGCTAGTGCTGACGAGACTCAGAGCCCTGAATCTGGAAAACTTTCTGCGTGCTGATCATCCCTTAATCACCTGGAGCTGGCCTGCGATATTCGGCAGTGACATCTCGGCCTCGTTCCAGCCGCTGTGGTCTCCCGGCACCATTTTCATTCTGGTAAGCCTGATTACGATCGGTCTGCATAGACTCAGCGTCGCCGAGTATCAACGGGCGCTTTCCAGTTCTCTGAAGACTCTGCTGCCGGCCTCGACGGCGCTCGTTTTTACCGTGCCTATGGTACAAGTCTTTTTAAATAGTAGTGGTGGAGCAGCCGGCTATGAACAAATGCCGCTCGCTCTGGCTGAGGGAGTCGCGAATCTTGCTGGGTCGGCCTGGCCGTTCTTTGCAACCTTTATCGGCGGGCTAGGCGCTTTCGTAGCCGGCAGCAATACCGTCAGTAATATGATGTTCTCTCTTTTCCAATTCGGGGTCGGCGAACGTATCCTGGTTGATCCAACCTGGATTGTGGCGCTGCAAGCAGTTGGCGGCGCTTCAGGCAATATCATATGTGTCCACAACGTAGTCGCTGCGTCTGCTGTTGCCGGGCTGATCGGTAGAGAAGGCGCAGTGATCAGAAAAACTCTTCTGCCGTTCTTTTACTATGCACTGATGACAGGTTCGATCGGTTACGGGATTGTCAATCTCAATCAAGGCCTGTTAAATCCCGGATTTGCGATTGCAACAATGATTGTGTTTGTCTTTATTTATTACATCGTCAAGTACAATCGCACCCGTGTCGATTAGACAGGCATCAGATCAAGTCTGCTAAACCATAGTCAAAGTCCAGTGCATGAGCGACGCGCCTCCTCAACCTCACTCCAGTGATTCTACACAGCTGATCGTTGCTACCGCCGGTCATGTCGATCACGGCAAGTCCGCGCTGGTCAGGCAACTCACCGGGATAGAGACGGACACGCTGCAGGTAGAAAAAGAGAGAGGCCTGACCATCAATCTTGGCTACGCCTATCATCACTTCAGGAATGAGGGCAAGCCTGCCGGAGCGCCAGTCACGCTGGGCTTTGTCGATGTTCCCGGCCACACCGATTTCATCCACAATATGCTGGCCGGCGTGAGCAGCGTGGACTCAGCACTGCTGGTTGTTGCTTCAGATGACGGCATCATGCCTCAAACCCGCGAGCACCTCGCAATCCTGAGCCTCTTAGGCGTCAAGCAACTGATCGTCGCAATTTCCAAAATCGACAAGGTTGACGAATATAGAGTAGTAGAGGTTACGCAGCAGCTCAGTGAACTGCTGACCACGTTCGAATTTACTGCCCCTGATTTTTTCCCGCTCAGCAATGTTAGCGGTGAAGGTGTCCCTGAGCTTAAAACCCATCTGATGGCGCTGGCAGCGGAAAAGCTGAACCTCGAAGTGAAGCGATCTGATCAGGAGGCCCGCTTTCTCATTGATCGGAGTTTCAGCGTCAAGGGTATTGGCACAGTGGTGACAGGTTGCCTGCGTTCAGGCCAGATCAACGCTGGAGATCAGCTTGTACAGGCGCTAAGTGATGATGTCGCGCGGGTGCGCAGCATTCGCCTGGATCGGGACACAATACAAACACTGCACGCAGGCCAAAGAGCGGCACTCAACATCAATCTTGACCATAACAGCGTCAAACGGGGCGATTGGTTGCTGGCCAGCCCAATCCATTTCTGCGTCAAGCGTTTTGATTGCCGTATTCAGGCAGCAGAGCTTCCACATCGTTTCAAGCCGAGCGCCCAATATCACCTCTATCACGGTTGCGGGCACTATCTTGTCAACATCCGAGTTCTGGATCCCAAGCAGGGTTTTTGCCAGATCTTGAGCTCAACGCCTCTATCTCTGGCATATGGTGACCGTTTCATTATCCGGGATCCTGCAGCGGCGACAACGCTTGCCGGAGGACATGTGATAGATGTATTCGTGCCCAGGCGCGGCAGAGCGACTGAAGCACGGCTGAGTACACTCTCTGCTGCAGATCATCCGACTCAATGCGCGCTAAAAAAAACACTCGACATATCCCCACTGGGCGTCAATCTAAAGCAATTTCGTATCAACCATGCGCTAAAACTGGATTCACTGGAAAAGCTCCTCTCCGCTATTAATCCACCACCGATTGCCGTAAGAGCGGAAGACAACCAGAGGGGGTTCTGTCTGTCTCAGGTGCATTATCAACAGTGGTGCGACCGCACACGCCTCTTGCTGACCGACTTCCACAGAGAAAGCCCGAGTGAAGCGGGTATTGCAGAATCAGCTATATCAAATCAGCTCAACTTTCCGGGCGCTCACAAGATACTCAGTCAGATGCTTGAGTTGATGTGCTCGAGTGGTCTGATAGGCCGTAACGGAGTCCTGTTTCATTTACCCGGTTATCAGGCGCAACTCAATCGAGAACAGCGTGAATTTCAGGAGAAGATACTGCCGCTGCTCAAAGAGGCTGGTAAGGTGCCACCCAGAACCCGAGAATTGGTGGAGATGACCGGTATCCCGTTAAAAGCAATGCAAAGAATTTTGAAAGAGGCCGGCAGATCAAGGAGCGTCATTCAGGTTGCGGACAATCGCCATTACCTGCCCGAGACAATCTCAGAACTCGCCTCTTTAACTGAGACGCTGGCAAACCAGGACGAGGATGGTGCGTTCACGGTGATTGCGTTCAGAGATGCTTCCGGCATTGGAAGAAACCTCTGCATTGAGATTCTGGAATACTTTGACGCAAAGGGCTTTACTCGAAGAGAAGGCAATACCCGTCGTATCCGGACTCAAAAAGAGAACATTTTCGGCTGAACGTCAGCGGCCCGGCGTAATTTTCTTCACAAGCCGTGACTACTCGCTGATGCTCTGTAGTACACCCTCCACCGCTTTGTGAAGCGACCTCCGCTGCTCTGCGCCCCGCTTAATTCAGGCCGTGGAGTTTTACTGGCAGGTGGGTATAGCCTTTCACAAAGCTTGAGTAAACCCTCTTCGGCTGTCCGACAACCTCAACCGTGTCGAAGCGCTGCATGATCTCTTCCCATAGAATACGCAGCTGCATCTCTGCCAGACGGTTTCCCATGCAGCGATGAAGGCCGAAACCGAAGGACAAGTGCTGGCGCGCCTTGTCCCTGTCAATGAGAAATTCATCCGCCCTGTCTATCACTTCGGTATCCCTATTGCCTGAGGCGTACCACATCACCACTTTATCGCCGGCCTTGATCTGTTTGCCACCCAGTTTGGTGTCTACCAAAGCAGTGCGTCGCATGTAGGCAAGCGGAGTTTGCCAGCGGATAATTTCCGAAATCATATTGGGAATGATGCTGTGATCGGCACGAAGCTTGTCATACTCTGCCGGGTTTTCATTGAGCGCCAACACACCACCGGATATTGAATTTCTGGTTGTATCGTTACCACCCACAATCAGCAGGATAATATTGCCCAGGTATTCCATAGGCGGCATGTTCTGGGTTGCCTCACCGTGCGCCAACATGGAAACCAAGTCATTCCCCGGCTCGGCGTTCACACGTTCGTTCCATAAACCCGTAAATACCTGTAAGCACTCTTCCATCGCAGCCCAGCGTTCTTCATTTGAAGCCACGACGCCGGCCCCCGGAATAGCCGTGGCGGCATCAGACCAGAATGTTAATTTGTGCCGGCTTTCAAACGGAAAGTCGAACAGCGTCGCTAGCATCTGCGTTGTGAGCTCGATGGAAACCTCCTTTACCCAATCAAACTCTGTTTCCAAGGGCAACTCGTCAAGTATATTGCAGACCCTCTGACGGATCAGATCCTCAAGGCGCTTAAGATTGGCGGGTGCGACTACCGGTTGCGCAATTCGCCGTTGCTCATCATGTTTCGGCGGATCCATAGAGATGAAGCTTGGCAGCGTATACTCATCATAGGTGTCCACTATTCCGATAGTCGGTTCTGACGAAAAAATTTCAGGTGAGGTATCGACCTGCATGATGTCTTTATACTTGGTGATGGACCAGTACGGCCCGACTGCCGAGTCGGCACAGTAATGGACAGGATCTTCAAGGCGCAGACGTTCCATGAAAGGCAGAAACTCATTGGTCTGCCAGATTCCGGGATGCGACAGATCTATCTTTTCAATCGGCATAGTCCAGGGGTCTTTCCCCACCATGCTCCATTTACTCTGATCTTCGGAAGTGTCAGTCATCGTGTTTACCCTCAGTTTCCTGCGCAAAGCTATTTTTGGCTCAAAACTGGAACTCGGGCATAGTAATAACTAGCCCGTCTAAGTCCTCGGTCATCTGGATCTGGCAAGAGAGCCGGGAGTTGTCCTTTCGGTCAGTACTGATACTGAGCATAGCCTCCTCCGTTGGGTTGATTTCACCAGTTTTCTCTAGCCATTCCTGGTCAACATAAACATGACAGGTTGCGCACGAGCAGGCACCGCCGCAGTCGGCATCAATACCCGGCACGCCATTGCTGACTGCCGCGATCATGACGGAGGCGCCGGAGTTGGTTTCAACATCATGTTCCTGACCGGAATGCTCAATGAATCTTATCTTCACCATAAAACGGGTATCCCATAATTTCGAGCGCGCTACGATACCAAGATGTGCAGCGCAACAAAAGTGCAAACCGGAAATTCTCCGCCCAGTCCGAGACGGCACCCCACGGATCCCACCCTCACCACCGTGTTTTCTTCCCTTCCGGCGACGGAGAAACCAGTCCGCATGACCAAAATTTTCAGCTCTTTCAGTAAAGTATCAACCAAAACACCTAATCCCGTGCTAGCGTTACAGAGAGTGGAGTGATTTAATTCGCGTCATAGCAAGGCTGGGAAAGTTTCACCGTGACGAAATCCATCAGCAAATGCCACTACTAACGAGCTGCTGAGGCAAAAGTGCCTCCTGCCCCAACAGAAAATGCCCATCGTCAAATCTCAGACCTCCTCCTACCAAGCAGTTCTCATAAGCGCGTGCCTATTGCTGGTACTGTCCTTTGGTTACCGAGCGGGCTTTGGCCTGTTCATGGTGCCGATGTCAGAGGCCAGGGACTGGGGAAGGGATGTATTTGGCCTCGCACTCGCTATCCAGAATCTTTCCTGGGGCGTGTGTGCGATTCTGGCCGGGGCACTGGCTGACAAATACGGCAACCTTCGAGTGCTCCTCGGCGGCGTGGCGCTGTACGCCATCGGTATGCTTGGCATGTCCGTATCAAGCACAGAAACGCAGATCGTTCACACCGCCGGACTACTCGTCGGCGCCGGCGTTGCAGGCACTTCTTTCGGTATCGTCCTGCCATCGATTGCCCGGGCAGTGCCAGAAGAAAAACGTGCCCGTGCCCTCGGTATTGGAACTGCCGCCGGCAGTTTCGGACAGTTTCTGGTCGTACCTGTCATCGCATCCGTGGTGGACCTGGTCGGCTGGATACAAGCCCTGCAGTATCTCGGAATCAGTGCTTTCCTGATGGCGCTCCTCTGCGTTCCCCTGTCGCAATTCGGCGGGGCAAACGAAACTAACAAGACAGATACCAAAGCGTCAACCAGCCTCAGAAAAGTCGCCCTGGCAGCCTGTTCGATTAAATCCTACCGCCTGTTGGTATTCGGCTTTTTTGTCTGCGGATTCCATGTTGCTTTCATAACGGTACACATGCCCGGCTATGTCGTCGATCTGGGCTTTAATCCGCAAATTGGCGCCTGGAGCATCAGTCTCATTGGCCTTTGTAATGTGTTCGGAGCCTACTACGCAGGCGCGTTGAGTAGCACTCACTCCATGCGGGCACTGCTCACCCTGATCTATCTCGGACGGGTAGTGGCAATCACTGTATTTTTGGCTATGCCAGTTTCGATTTTGAGCATCATGCTGTTCAGCGCCGGCATGGGGTTTTTGTGGCTGGCGACGGTTCCGCCGACTTCCGGGCTAGTCGCGCTGTTTTTTGGCACCCGCTATATGTCCTTTCTCTACGGCATTGTGTTCCTGAGCCATCAACTCGGGAGTTTCAGCGGGGTCTGGCTTGGAGCCTGGCTATACGAGCAGTACGGGACTTATGATGGGATTTGGTATGTCGGCATCTTCCTCGGAATCATCGCAGCTCTGCTGCACTGGCCCATCGAGGAGAAAGATTATTCAGAGAGTCTGCTGAGCACTGCCCAAACGGTTTGAGAGTTTAACGATGGCACTACGAATTTTCAGAAACGCGAGTCTCTCCAAGCGGAGTCGGCCGATGAACGGTCGGATGACACGGGCGGCGATAGCCTATACCTGCGCTATGCTGACTGCCTGCAGCAACGTCGTTATGATCCCCTCGGCCAATTTCAACAGCCGGGTCGACTATCTGGTAATCCACGCCACTTCTGAAGACTTTGCGGAGTCTCTGAGGCTGTTAACTCAACCTACCGCGAATCCGGTGAGCTCACATTATCTGGTGCCTGCTCCGTTCGATCCGACTTACCCCCGAAGCGACTTGAAGGTCTATCAGCTGGTTCCTGAGCTAGACAGAGCCTGGCACGCAGGAGTCAGCTACTGGGCCGGTGAGAGCGCACTTAACGACAGGTCCATCGGCATTGAGGTGGTCAATGAATTTAAATGCACCGGAACGAACAACTCGATTGAAGAAACGGCACCGGATGACTTTAAGTGCGAGTTTCCGAGCTATGATGACGATCAGATTGCGCTGCTCATTCAACTTGTTTCAGAAATTCTGGACAGATTCCCATCCATCGACCCTATCGACGTAGTGGGTCATTCAGACATCGCTATATTGAGGAAATCTGACCCTGGGCCTCGGTTCCCATGGCGGCAGCTTTATGAAGCAGGCATCGGCGCTTGGTACGAGTCAGACACCAAGGCAAAATATGAAGAGCGCTTTTCCAGCGAGCCACCGACTCTGTACACCGTTCAGGATGCGCTTAATCGTCTCGGTTACAAGATCGAACCCTCCGGCAATTATAACCGTGCAACACAGTACGCCCTGCGCGCTATGCAGTTGCACTTTCGCCCGGGCGATTTTTCCGGAGCAGTAGATGTCGAATCTATGGCTATTATCTGGGCTTTGTTGGAAAGATACAGACCGGAAGAGCTTGATAACTTATAGGCCAGCCGCACTTGATCACGAAACGGTCTTTGCCTGATGCCTTTACTCGACAGGCATTGGCAACAGCAATTCGGTCCCAATGGGCCGCTGTACATCGAAGGCTTTCAGCGTCATAGCTACGAAGTTGTAGTAGCCAATCAGACCAACGATATCCATCAGACCCTCGCTTCCGAACTGCTCAATGGCCTGCATGTATGTATCGGAACTGACTTTTTCCTCACTGACCAGTTCCCGAGTGAACTGAATGAGCAGCCTCTCCGTCGCCCCAAGACCTGCAGTGGCAGACAACTCCGCTAGATCTCGCCGATATTTGATAACCTCGATAATTTCCTGCTCGAGGCCTGCAGCCCGAGCAAGCGGCTCATGCGCAGACCACTCATACTGATGATCAATTTCGCGTGCGGTGGATAGAATAATCAGCTCGGTAAGTCGCTGATCCTTCGTCGTCCCGTATCTCACACGCTGGCGAACGTCGAATATAGCTTCTGCCAGCACCGGGCTATGCAACCACATCGCGACCGGCCCGCGCGGTCCATTTTCATAGCCCGTTCCCGGGCGGACGAAAGTATCATAAGCTTGACGGCCGACATCATCGAGGACTTCCCGGTTCACCTGCGGCAGTCTTGCCATTGTTTCCAAAATGATGTCATCTGGAATAATGTCGGGTGTTTGAAACCCCTGCTGTTTATACTCTTGTTGTTGAGCATATACTGGGGCTGAGGTCGCAAGTAATACCGTGCACAGCAGTGGCAGTAAAGATTGCACTTTGATTGTGGTCAGCAAAAGTTCGCTCCCCTGAAAGGTTACAAATAGCTACGTTATCGCCTCGGTTCTGACTCACTATGGATGCATTTTGGAGGGTGTCTAGCCAGCTCATTGTTAGTACGCAATCTTACAATCAATTAATCCAAGTTGTGTGCGTTGAAAGAATAGCCAATTGGATAGGTCAGCGCTGTCGCCTAACAATGTAGCGCAGAATTCATTTCATGCTTTAGTTTGCATTTGTCATAAGAAACAGAAGCAGGATGCTCTCGAATGCATCGGCAATTCCAGGCACAAAAAGAATCGAAAGAATAGTAGCTATTGAGCCGACACCGCATAGGATCAAGTAATTTTTTAGAGTCATTTTTGGTTTCTCCTTTGTTTATCGGGGCTGTAACTCAAAAACCCATGTGTTGCCAGATTCGAAACTAGCTCTGGTGTTCCGTATAACCTCCTCCGATGCAGGCGCCGGTGCTCCCCCATATTTCGTCGCAAGCTTAGCTGCGACTCCGTTCAATGCATCGCCGTCTTCAATTCGAACCAGCCTTCTCGGATAACGAATACCATTGACGCGCAATACGCCTTCGTTATTCCCCGCACCGGCTTCGAATGCCCATTCTTTCCATATTCGACCGAGGAAAGAACGCATGTAGCCCGATACTACGTAGATCTTGCCTTCACTTTCGATAATAAAGATTCGCCGGGAAGCCATGGGATCATTTAATTGTAAATCGACGGTGTAGATCTCATCCGTGAAACTCCAGTCCGGCTCAGGGCCAGCGTGTAGTTGTCCTGACGTCATTTCCCCTCCTGGAAATAAAATGGAAGGGCCGTCAGCATCGCTGTACTGAAACCTTAAAGTGACGAGCGCGATTACGAAAATGAGCACGACAAAGCCACCTGCCTGGCCTAAAATTTTTATAGTTTTCAATTTCCCTACCCTATTATGTGGTTTCAGCTTTTCTTCACTTAACGTGGCCTATCAAACGCCAATGAGAAAAACAGGCTGTTTGTAAACAGCTTGTTTGTACCAAAAAAGTAAGCCCTGAAATTTGGGTTATCAGCGAACAGAATTACGCTCCCTCGACCGCGCCTCTCCGCAATAGCCATTGCTTTACCGGCAAGGGCCTCCTGGTTTTTGCTCGATGCAAAACCCGACAGTAGTGCATTTTCTGGTATTTTGATCAGTGTTGCCCATGGATTTTCAGGTGGATCGAAGGCAATCATGGTATTGCGCTGACTGGCGATGTTCCGGTTGTAGATACCAAATCCGATTGGGTGGGTAACGTCCAGATCACCTGCAAAGATGGCGCCTCCAATGATGGCCTGCGCCTCGATCTCATTCTTTTCAGCATAATCGAAACGCTCGCTTTCTGAGCCATTGCCGGAAATACTCTCCGTGGCACTTTGAAAGAGTATATTGTCATGCGCCCACCTTGCGCCCTGTCTAATGCCGACCAGGGTGCCACCGTCGCGCACCCAATCATCAATGTCGCCCCTCATCGATTCGATGTCACTATGATTTCCGCCAACAAGGACGACATGTGTGTAATTATGAAGGTCAAGACCATCAAGCTCACTCTTATTTACCATGTGCACGGGTATATTCATACGTGCATCCAGATGATGCCAAACTTCACCAGCATCGTAGGAAGCCATTCCTTCACCAACAAGCAAAAGAATCTTTGGTAGAGGAATATTGACGAAATTGCGGCTACCAAGATCCATACCTATTTGAGGTGTGCGTCCGGAGTTTACCGGATGAACCTCAATTCCATCTTCTTCAGCGATCAAGCCCATTAATGCGTGAATCTCATCATCTGACAGATCTCCACCTTGCCATCCAAGTGGCACCAGAATGGCCCCCGCCGGAAGACTAACAACGTCGCCATTGCTAAAAATAGTGATTGGTTGAGTTGCTACTTTCGGCAGAACGCCAGCGTCGAGTAGTCTATAGAGGGCCCGCGGGGCATAGTAATTGGACCAATCGAAAAGGTAAGCATAGGATGCAGTCGTTGGGGCTGGAGCAGCAGGAAACACCGCGCTGATTAAATCACCTATCACATTGCCTCGAAGCTCCCGCGATGACAATGGAGAGAAATCAAAATCGAATGCCAGAGGAAGTGTCCAGGCTGAGACATCGTAGAAAGTCTCATCTTCGAACTCAGTAATTAACTCGAATAGCGCCTTAATCATACGGTATTGCGGTTGTCCGGTCCGGACTATGTAGGAGCCTCCCACTGGATAGAGCACGCCATCGATCTCAATATCCTCCGCCAGCCGATTAACTTCGATTTGGTGTCGATTCAGGATATCAATTGCATGGTAGGCGCGGGCATTATCACCTGGCGACGAGAAAACGTAGGCTTTAATATCGTCCTCCGCTGCTAGCTCGGCTGTTTCTCTCGAAAACTCTCGTTGGTAATGTAGTAGCTCATCTTTCATCTCCAGTCCGGCACGAATCATTTCCAGGGACGAGCGATACTGAGTTCGAATGTTGTCCCGAAAGGAAAGCAAACCATGCGGCGTATCGATTAGGCCCACTGAGCTAGCCTGTTCGAATAACATACCCATGCTGGCATGCATATGCGGGTAGGTTGATCCTTTCCCGATGTAGTAGTTATCAAAACCTTCTTCATGGAAATATAGCCGCTGCTCGCTGTCCAGCCATGAGCGAGGGCGGTCTGAGACTTGATCTAACAACTCCATGGATCTTTCAGGAATGTAGGGGAAAGTTCTTTCAGGGGCACCGGGGTGGAAATAGTAAGTGCTTGCCGAGCCCATTTCGTGAAAATCGACGGTGATGTTGGGCCGCCATTCGTGGAATTTAGCCACCCATCCCCTTGGTTCAGGATGTTGGACGATAAGCCATTGTCTGTTTAGATCAAACCAGTAGTGATTCGTGCGCCCCCCGGGCCAAAAAGTATTGTGCAGCCTGTGTTTAGGATCAGATACGGGAACATAAGCACCATTCATGTGATTCCATGCTGACATGCGACTATTCCCATCCGGGTTGAACACTGCGATAAGGATTATGACGCTGTTTTCCAATGTTTCTTCTATCGCTGGACCCTGTGCAGCAGCCAGATGGTAGGCCACCGCCATGGAAGAGTCAGTTGAACTAACTTCAGCGCCATGCACACCATAGTTCAACCAGGTGATCACCGGCATGTCGCCTCTAACTTCCTGCGGGCTGTCTGGATCACTCAGGGCAACATGGGCGGCTCTTATCTCATCAATGCGCGCGTGATTCTCAGGGCTGGTAATGGTCAAACCAAGAATAGGGCGTCCTTCGTGGGTACGAGCGATTTCTTCGACGGTAATTCGCGGCGAGATCTCTGCGATTGTTCGCATGTATGTAACTAGTAGATCGTTCCTGGCGATGCGATGCCCCAGTGGATGACCGATCACAGTTTCAGGTCTTGGGACACGTGGATCATAGGATACCTCGTCTAGAAAGAACGGAGCGGCCCTATCTACCTGCTGAGCATTTAAGCTTAGGGAAAACAACGCGTAAACCGTTGCGCTGAGATTGACAAAAATACTCTTCATGACTTCCTCCAACTTGAGTCTAAGGAAGAGAATAAAATACTAGTAATGGAAAATGTATATTTAATACGCTTTTTAGCAATGCCTAGGACAAGCGCCCAGGGATCATGACTCAAAAAATGCTCGCCAATGAGGTGCTTTAATATAAAAACTCTTTGCAACAGAATCCTCCGTAAAACGGAGTAGTTGGATTCGCTATTATTTTAAAGCTGAGTAGTCAGTTGCACTCATAAAAAATAGCTCTCTTTTGACCGGTACATTGTATTTTTCCCTTAAAGCTAACCACTCAGGGTCAGCACGGAAGTTTCTGAAAACCTCATCGCGATGAGCACGATCCCTGAAAGCCAAGAGCCAAACAATCGTGTTTGGATTATCAAGTCTCTGCCAATACCCGATTAACTCGGCGCCGTGCATGGTAAGCAACTCTTGTTGCTTCTCACGAAATCGCTGATGCAAATCGTCGACTCCACCACTCCCCTCAACGATAGCGTCAGCAGTATAAAAACGCAGTTCAAAGCATCTCGAATCTTGGGCCACGTTAGAAGCAATCTCACTATCAAGGACCCTAGCCGGACCACAAGGCTCTCCATCTTGAGCGTTAATTGATGAAAATATTTGCAGAAACAGAAGTAAGGTCATTACTAAATATTTAACGCTGTTCATAAAAAACACTCCAAATGTGAAGGCCACAAAACTCTATTCAAGAGCCTGGATATATATTTGAGTTCTTAACAACTTTTGCTGTTAGACATTAAGGTATCATGTTTTTTAGCGAGATACAGGCGGCTGGATTGGCTTCTCTAATCGCAAGATAAACCTATCAGTATTCCTTTCCAAAGTGGAGTCGAATGGCGGAAGTACATGGTCGTCGTTTAAATTCTCCAGAATGCGGCTAGTTCCTGTAAGAACGAAACCTGCCCGCATGCTCGCTTCTACCGCGTCTTCAAAAGTGATCCTATGCAGCGCTACATTATCTAGCCCTTCGCTGCCCTTGTGGTCGATTATGCCGAGCACGCCGCCAGGCTTGAGAGTGTTATAAATATCCGTCAGTAGCTGGTTTGCTTCATCGGGTGATCGGTTATACACATCATGGAAATTGAGCGCTGTGATCGCAAAATCAACCGAATTTTCGGGCAAGCTCCCTATCCTCCCTACGTAATCAACCAAATTTTCGAGACGACTTGCTCGCTCTGCTCTTTCGTTAGTAGTTCGCTCAGTTATTGGTATAGGGTTATTGTGCATGTATACCTTCCCCAACGGACCAGAAGCCAGGGAAAGAACTTCTGAATACCATCCACCCATCGCAATAACATCCAGAATGCTATCGCCAGATTCAACTCCAAGAAAACTTAACACCGCGGTTGGATTGCGATTTTGATCCCTCTCTTTATCGGCAACTGGACGGGATGGACTGTTCAGGGCCTCCTCAAAGTTAATTGGCATTTGCGAAAATGTAAGCGAACAAAAGAAGAAAAGTATGAATCCAAGGGACTTTGTCATAAGGGTAATCACCTCTAATACGGCATCGAAAACACATTGAGATATGGTATTGATCGAAGGAGCGAACCTGACGCTGTTGTGGCGGAAGAGGCCAGGATCTTCCGTCACTTACACCCCCACCTAATTTACTGACTTACAGAGGCAACAGGCCGCTGATTTAGTCCAGAATGTAACACAGAATGTAGCAAAGTCTTAAAATCGTCTACCGGGATTCTGACACGCTCTGAGGGGTATGCAGGAGGCCAGTGGTACCATCTTCCGTACATGACTGGCCAAAGATATGTCTTCAGGTTTGTCTGGCAGTACCCGCATGTAGAAGAAATCACGCCAGTTTT
>Ga0163109_10001879_pt1 | contig 16506 bp, 11 predicted proteins | sample CRUFie1St13metaG_FD_108704 | JGI IMG/M metagenome (GOLD analysis project Ga0163109, IMG submission 108704) | Marine microbial communities from the Costa Rica Dome - CRUD Field 142mm St13 metaG | ecosystem: Environmental > Aquatic > Marine > Oceanic > Photic zone | place: Costa Rica: the Eastern... | reverse complement strand
TTCAGCATCTCAAGCAATTATTTATGGTTTTTAGACCCTGAAATAAATTCAGGGTGACGAAAGATTTAGTTTAATCAGTTAGTTATCAGCTAATTAACTTTTTGTGTTATCCATTATTCACGTCATTTAATAGTGGCTGGGCTTGCATTTATAGTATGCTTTATTCTATTTAGTTTTTTAGGTAGAATGCTTGTAAATTTTTTAATAGAATAATGTTACACTGTTTACATAACATTAGTTTTAACATTAATAATGTTTAAACCCAACACAATGTTATTGATAATCAATATGTTACACAGATACGTCATTGCATTTGAGCTGGGGCGCACAGCCGTAGCGAAAGTGCAATCTTTTGAGATTACACCTTGTATGCAAGCCCAGTCAAAAGCTATGCTTTTTCGATGTAATGACGATTTTTTCTGAGTTAAGTATTAATTTTTTTATACAATGCACTGATAATCAATAACTATAAAAAAACCCATTGATTTCTTATCCATTATTCGCCTTAGTTTTAATAAAAGCCTTAATTTTTAACCCTCTCTAAGAGATATAAGCATATAAAAAATGCCCTCTATAAAAATAGAAGGCATTTTGCATTGAGTACAAGCAGTAGTTTAACGTATAACTGATACTTTTTGCACCATTAGTTTACCATCGCTTTCAACTTCTAAAATATAAATACCGTTGGCCAAGTTGTACTGGTTAAAACTTAGTTGTTGGTTTAGTGTTTGTAAATCGTGGATTTGAATACTTGCCATTTGTTGCCCACTTAAATTGTTAAGCCTTAGTTCCACGTTTTTTTCAAGTAAGTCTTCAGGTAAAACAACATTTACCACATCGGTACTTGGATTTGGATAAACCGTTAGGCTTTCCTGATAATCAACAATACCTGTACTTTCTTCATCCCCATCATTTTTTAAGCTTTGGCAAGGGCCAGGTGGTATGGTACCAGTTGAATGAAAAATAGGACCAATATAGTTTGAACAATTGCCAGAATTATAAGTTACAATTAATTCAACTTGGTAAGTTGTGCTGGGGCTACAACCTGCATAATCTCCTAAAATAAAAGATGCGTTATTTGATGTAAACACTTGAGTATAAACACCAGGGCTTAATTCTTCATAAAGCGTCCATTCGTAAGTATCAATATCAGATGCGCCATAATAAAAGGTATAATCGCACGGGCAAGTGGTGTTTGGCCATGAATTTATATTGGTATATGCTGGTGCAGATGCGCTATTTCGAAACCCAGAAACCTGTAAAGCTGTTTCTTCAATTCTTCTTGCATTATCATTATTAACTGTTCCTGTTGCTGAACTCCAAAAATTAACATCAGGGTTTGAATAATGCAAAATTCTATAATCCCAGCCACCTCCGCCAGAGGTAACTACTGTTCCCACAAAGTCAGTTGGGCCGCAAGTTGGTGTTGCATTAAAAAGCATTGCTCTAGCATAAGGTTCATAAAGTGGGTTTGAACTTACTTGATGTGCGCAACCCAATGTATGGCCAATTTCATGTGCATATGAATGCCTTATTTCAAGCATAGCATCAGATTGAACCATTCCATATCCATCTGGTTCATCTGGTCCTATATATGCAATACCAAATCCCCCCATTCCAGTTATTACATCACCATAAGTATTACCAGTAAGTAAAATAACAATATCTGCGCCTACTTCATCCCTAAAGCAAGTTGCATCTATACTTGATGCATATAATGGCAAGTCTGTACCCATAGAAGTTCCACCAAGCAAGGGATTTATGTGTTGCCTGTACCCCACTATATTAAAGCTTACATCCGGAATATCACTGTTTATCAAGGCATTATTTGCGTTTTCATTGGCAATATCTGCTCTATCTTCAATATCAGGGAAAGCTGTTAGGGCTTCGGGTGTATATAAAATACCAATATCAATAACACATGATGGAGATTTTTGGATGTTTTGAATCGTTTCCTCGTCCAACCCAATGCTTTTAGCATTTAAGCTGTTATTTTCTTTTGTTGATTTACTGCCATCTAATGCGCAAGTTAGTTCTGTTTTAACAATTGCATCTTTAACTTGTGCTAGTGCATACAAGTTATCTTTTAAATTAAAAATTTGGTACGATTTGTCGTTAATATTTATCATTCCATAATTTCCATGGCTTGATTGAATTACAGTCATATCAGCGTATCTACATGCTGGATCATAATCATCGGTTTGAGGGCCTCCATTGCCATTTCCAGGAAACGAAATACCACCAGTATTAATTGAGATAGTAGGGTTTGCATTTCCATAAAAAACAAAGTTTTTAAAACCTTTAAAGCTCCCAACCTTTGTTTCATTTCTAACAGTTTTTAAAGCAATGTTTTGTTGTTTACTCCTTAGTTTAGGAAACTTTACATGCCGTAAAGCAGGCACTTTTAGTTTAATTAATTTTGATTTTGGATGGATATACTTTGGTAAATAATCCATTTGAACAACTTCAATATAGTCGTGCTCATCTCGGTCAAGTATCTTGTTGTACCTAAATTGCTGCTCCTTATTAAGGCTTGGATTTTTTACAACTGTAAAAAGTTGATTTTTGGTACCAAAAACTATTGGTGATGTTAGAGGCTTTTGAGAAAAGCAAATAAATGTGACTAAAAGAAAGAATAGGGAAGTAACTTTTTTCATAATAATAACTTTAGATTAAAAAATAAGATTAATACCTAAAGTATCCTTTATAAATTAATACATGAAATACAATTTTTAAAGAAAGTCGAAAATTGAAACCAATTATGAACACATAATAGTTTCATTATCAAAAAAAATTGAGCGTAAAAGTCGGTTTTTTTAACTCAAAACACCTCAGCATTTCGCAAACAATTTGCTTTTGTTAGTATTAATTTATACTACCGAAAAAGTAAAAATGCCCTCTATAAAAATAGAAGGCATTTTGCATTGAGTACAAGCAGTAGTTTAACGTATAACTGATACCTTTTCAACCATTAGTTTACCATCGCTTTCAACTTCTAAAATATAAATACCGTTGGCCAAGTTGTACTGGTTAAAACTTAGTTGTTGGTTTAGTGTTTGCAAATCGTGGATTTGAATACTTGCCATTTGTTGCCCACTTAAATTGTTAAGCCTTAATTCCACGTTTTTTTCAAGTAAGTCTTCAGGTAAAACAACATTTATCACATCTGAGGCTGGGTTTGGATACACTATTATGTTTTCTTGAAGCCCCATAATTGCTGTTGAGCTTTCGTTTTCATCCTTTTTTAATAAAATTTGGCAAGGGCCAGATGGGATTGTGCCTGTTGCATGAAATACAGGACCAATAAAAAAATACTCTTCGCAAACTCCAGAATTATAATATGCTGACAACTCAACTCTGTAATTAGTTGATGCACTACAAAATGCATATTCATTTAAAGTAAAAGAAGAATTAGTTGAATTAAATATTGGACTGTATATACCTGTGCCAGGTGCTATTTCTTCTGCAAGTGTCCAAAAATAATTACTTATATCTGGTGCACTATAATAAAATGTATAATCGCAAGGGCAAGTAGTATTTGGCCAATTTTCAATAGAAAGATTTCCAGGAGCAGTAGAACCATTCCTAAAGTTAGCAACTATTGGTGCTGTTTCTTCAATTCGTCTTGAATTATCATTGTCTGGAGTTCCAGTTGCATTTAGTCCATAAAAAACATCGGGATTTGAAAATTGCAACACTCTATAGTTCATTAAACCACTTGAACCTAGCACAGTACCTACTAAATCTAAAGCACCACAAGCAGCTTCAACGTCAAAAAGTAATGCGCGAGCATAAGGTTCGTAAAGCTGATTAAAAGAGGTTTGATGTGCACATCCAAGCATATGCCCAATTTCATGAGCAAACGTATGCCTTACCTCCAACATTGAAGAGGTTCTAACTATTGCATGTATCATGTTAATATCTGGCCCAATTTGAGCAAGACCATGATAAGTATTATAAACACTTCCAGTAAGTAAAATCATTAAATCCGCACCATAAGTATCTCGGAAACAACTTACTGATGGATCATTTGAAAAATAGCCCAAATCTGATTCAATAGCATTTCCAGTAAGCGATGAGTCATCAAATTCACTAATAGCTACCACATTAAATGAAACACCAGTTATTTCGCTATTTATCAAGGCATTGTTAGCATTTTCAGTTGCAATATCAATTCTTTCTTCAATATCGGGATATGAGTTTGTAACAAGAGGCGTAAACATGACCCCTAGGTCAATAATACTTTCAGTTGATTTTTGTAATGTACTTACAACAACCTCATCAAACTTAAAATTCTCGAATTCCATTTTATAAAAATCATTTTGTTTCGATTTTATCTCCTCTAAACCGCAATAGGATTCTTCATCCATAACGTCATCGCTTACTTTAGCTAATGCATACAAACCATCAGTAAGGTTAAAAAGTTGAAACGCAAGCTGATCAATTTTAATCATTCCATAACTTCCATTATCTGATTGTATAACAGTCATATCGGCATACCTACATTCAGCCTCTACATCATTAGTTTGCGAATCAGTATTATCAGTTATACAAAATGGTGGACACGGAAAATTAGGAGGTAAAACCACCCCACCAGTATTAATTGAAATAGTTGGATTGGCCGCACCTGTAAGAATAGATATTGTAGGATTTGCAGCCCCGTAAAAAACATAGTTATCATTACCATTAAAATTACCTGTTCTAGCTTCGTTACGGATAGCTTTTAAAACAATGTTTTCTTGCGCGCTTCTTAATTTTGGAAACTGCACATGGCGTAAAGCAGGAACTTTTAGTTTTAAGGCTTGTGTTTTGGGCACGATGTAATTTGGCAAATAGTCCATTTCAACTACTTCCATATAGTCGTGCTCGGCCCTATCAAGTATTTTATCGTACCTAAATTGTTGTTCTTTAGTAAGATTAGGATTTTTTACAACTTTAAAAAGTTGCTTGGCAGGAGTAAATGTAATGGGTGAAGTTGGTGGCTTTTGTGCAAAACAAACACACGCTACCAATAGAAAGAATAGGGAAGTAAATTTTTTCATAATAAAAAGTTTAAGGTTTGAAAAATAAAAATTACCACTTAGGTAACTATTACTAAGCTAGCATAAACTGTAATAAGTTTAAATTACATTTTAGTTAAGCAGTCGAAAATTGAAACCAATTATGAACACATAATAGTTTCATTATCAAATAAAAATTGAGCGTAAAAGTCGGTTTTTAACACTTAGCCCTACTACCCCTTCACAAAGGGTTTACTTACCGCAATACCATCGTTTGTAATTAATTGAATGTTGTATAAACCTTTGGCTAAAGTGCTAACATCAATATTGGTTTTAGCTTTGTTTGTTGTGCCTTGCATTACCAAACGCCCCATTAAATCGTAAACAACAAAGGTGCTAAAGTTAGGGCCATCAAAATCAATAGTTAAGTTGTTCATAGCAGGATTAGGATATAACCTAATGCTCTCAGCAAGAACATCATGTAAATCCGTCCCAACTTCAATAGCGGCAACGGTGTAATCATCCTCTTCGGGGTTGTTATTTGCTGGTACCGAGTCAAAATCAATTTCGGCGGCTGTTTCAACTTCTGCGGTAATCACTAACTCTTCTGCGGTATCCATAATAAAGGTAATATGTATGGTTTCAGTAGCCCCAGCTTCTAAAACATTCACATACCAGCCAAATGAAGTTTCATTAAAAAATCCACTAGTTGATGTTTGCGAAATGTATGTTAAGCCTTCGGGTACATTAATATTAACCAAAACATCGGTAGCTAGGCCACCGGCGGTATTGGTAATGTCTAATTCAAAGGTCAACTCCTCCCCTACTATTGCTGATTGCCAAGCTAACTGGCTTTGCAATTCCAAATCAATTGTAGCTTGTTGTAATACATGGCGTTGAAAAAACTCCCACATTTTGGCTGATGAAGGCACATCCGTATTGTTTTGCATCCAGGTATGCCCTCCGCCGTTAATAGTATATAACCAAACTTCGCTGCCTGCGGCGCAATCGTCAATTTCCCACCAATCAAAAGTATAGCCATCGTTTGCGGTATCTTCAATCATTACAGGCTCATTACTGGCATTACAGCTATTTATTTCAATCCATTTGTTAATGGTTTCATCAACTGATGTCATCCCAAATAAAGCATTTCCGCCATAAGGAACAGTTGGGTCCTCCGTTCCGTGCATGTGCATTATAGGCACGGCTCTTGTTGGGCTACAAGTTGGCTCAACGGTAGTTGTCATTACCCCAGCCATCGAGGCAATGGCTGTTATTTTATCACTTAACTCACAAGCTAAACGATGGCTCATCATGCCACCCATTGAAAAACCGCATACATAAATGCGGGTAAAATCAAGCGGATTATCAATTGCAATTTCATCAATTAAACTACTTATAAAATCAACATCATCAACTGTTGGAGATAAGGGCACGCCAGCATTCCACATAGTACCTAAAACTGAGCTTGTAGCATCAGGATAGGCTACGTAAAAATCTTGTTCGTTGGCTATATTATTAAAGCCTGTTCCACCCATCATTCCTTGACCTGAACCACCTAAACCGTGTAATACAATTACCAATGGAAGTTCACCGCCTAAAGTAGCGGCAGGCGGGCTATGGAATCGGTAAGTGCGTTCAATGCCGCCATGCTCCATAGTTGCCGAAACGGTGCTTTGAGCGTAAGTATAAAAAGAGCAACAAATTGCTAGTAAAAAGGTAACTGTAGTTTTCATAATAGCCGTTATAGCTATAAAGATACAAATTGCTCCCAAGCTAAGTATTAGCCCTTGTTAAATAAATTGGATGGATTTAATGGGCGTTGCGGCTCGCATAACTCGCCGCCAGGCTATCGGCTTTACTCCTCGCATAAATGCTGTGGGGTATCGCCTCTATCCCTAACGCTTTGTAAGTACAAAGTATTAAGTAGTTAGTAATTAGATGGTTAGGTTAATCCCTTAGCCCAATTCCCCTCCTTGGGAGGGTTAAATGCTAGTTAGCAAAGTTGATTGTCCCTTTTCGTAAAAGGGTATTTCGGCGATTCGCAGTGATAGCTGCAAGCTATGCGGAGTCGCGTTGCAAGGCAACAAAGCGCAAAGCATAAAGCTTGTCAGCGGTTGCCTGTATGGCAAATCACCTTGAATCGTCGTGATTTTTGCGCACTTTTTATCTAGAAAAAGTGTGAAGAAAAAACTAAAGTTGCGTTTTCATGTTTTGTAACCCTTTCCTGTGCTTGAGATTCCCACCTTCGTGGGAATGACGGGCTGTATATTGGTGGTAATAAAGTGCGCTGGTTATCCAAACCCAATTCCCCGCCTTGGACTGGGCTCGCATTCGAAGGGATTTTAACTAAAGTACATGTCAGCCTGAGCGGATACTGAGCCTGTCGAAGTAGTAGTCGAAGGGTGATGGAGTTAAACATCGACGGGCGGTATCGGACACTGAGCCTGTCGAAGTGTCTTTCCTCATCGAAGCGTCCAACAATGATAATTCGCGCCGCTTCCATTTCGACTGGCTCAATGTCCGCTGATTACGCCTATAATGCCCCTACTTGTTAAGGAGGGGTGACGACGAAGTCGGCCGAGAGCCGCGCAGGCGGGGTGGGTTAAGAATGTCGGACACTGGGCCTGTCGAAGTGTCATAAATAAACAAACCCTTAAAATCTACTCCTCCGATTTAAGTAGGAGGCGACTATGCCTTTCATCTCCAACGATTTCATACTTTTTTTTAATTTCCTCAAAAGCCGCTATCTTACTTTTTTCATGTAGTTCAAACCAGTTTTTCTCAACAACTGCCATATTCAAATCGGCATCCCATAAATCAGCCATCCTCAAATCGGCATCCTCTAATCTAGCCCAGTTCAAATCAGCGTCCTCTAATCTAGCCGAGTTCAAATCAGCATTCCGTAAATCAGCCTCGCTCAAATCGGCATCCCATAAACGAGCCCTGCTCAAATCGGCATACCATAAACGAGCCTTGCTCAAATCAGCATACCTTAAACGAGCCATGCTCAAATCGGCATCCCATAAATTGGCTTTGCTCAAATCGGCATCTCGTAAACGAGCCATGCTCAAATCGGCATAATCTAAAGTTGCACCTGAAATATACGCGCCCTCTAAATTATCATTTATCAAATCCGCATAACTAAAATCGGCTTTGGCATAAATTTTATCTAAAGCAGTGGTATCTAGCTGACTTTCCAATAAACTTACCAGTAGTTGCCCGCGTTCAGGGCTTAAGGGTTTATCAATCAAACTATCGCCCTGCATATAATAATAGGGTTCTAGCCTTGTAGATAATGCAATTATCCGCCCCGTTAATTGCGGGCTTAGGTTACGGATATCATCATTGCCATAATCTTCTTTCAATTCTTTATCAATAGCATCCATTATGTTATTAAATAAAAAGACTAATGAACTTCTACGATCAGCTTCTTGTAAATAGGTTTGTTGGTCGAGGCGGGTGTTTTGTTTACTTAACAACTCGTTTTGATTGTTTAAAATCCAAGTTTGGGTACATAAAATTAATATTGGAATTAGGGCCGCTAAAATGGCAAATAACCCAATTCTTGTAAATCTTTCAAAAATGCTTGCGCCTAGGTGTACGCCTGTTTCTTGGCTTAGTTTGCCATCGGTTTTTAACTCGTCAATGCTCTGATTTAGGGCTTTGCGCAAAGTACCACCCATAAACCAATTGCCTATCGTTTTTGTAATCCACCAACCCCTTTTTGTTTTCTCCGTTGTTTGGTTGGATAACTGTTCTTTTAACTCAGCATTTTCTTTTTCAAGTTGCTTTATCCGTTTTAGTTCTGGTGTTTCTTCCATTATGGGCATAAGTATAAAATGTGCAACAAATTGTTATGCCTATAAAAATACAAATTAATGAAAAGCTAAAAAATGCTTATGGTTAATGTATCGGCAACAAGCTTCTATTTTTAGGTAACTATTTTATCAATAATAGCTAAATAATAATACTTAACTTTATTAATGTTTATGAAAATAGCTGGAGAAAAAATACTATTGCGCGATTGGCAAATGCAGGATTTAACCACTTATGTGCATTGGAATACAGGGCATTTTGCTTGGATGGATTATAATGGACCTTATTATGACAACTTAACACAAACTGAACTTGAGGCTAGGGTTAACAGACTTAGGCAGCTAATATTGAATAATAATTTTAAACATCCAAGAAGAGAGGTAGTTATTGCTGATAAAAACACCAATGAATTATTAGGAACTGTAAGCTGGTATTGGCAAAGTAAAGAAACCAATTGGCTAAGTTGCGGTTTAGTTATTTACAATAATAATTATTGGGGTAAAGGTATTGGCTTTGATGCCCTTAAACTTTGGAGTACTTATTTATTTAATATCATGCCCGAAATTGTTAGGCTTGATATGCGTACTTGGAGCGGCCATAGTGGCATGATGCGCCTAGCTGAAAAACTAGGTTATAAACTTGAAGCAAGGTTTAGAAATGCCCGTATTGTAAATGGGCAATTTTATGATAGTATTGGTTATGGCGTATTGCGTAGCGAATGGAAGTGGTTTTAGCCGCTTTTACCTTTATTCGCTTAACCCTTCGTAAGAATAACTAAAATTATAGCCTGTTTGCGCATCGGTAAAGTATAGTGTACCAAAAAGTTGTTGACCATTTTGGCTATCAATATTAAAATTACCCGATATTGTACCAGCAACATCATCAAACACAAAGCTTTGTTGTGGTACAGTTAGGTTGTTGCTATTACTTTCGCCTAGGCCAAAATAACTGTTTTCGTAGTTATCAGTAATTATTGCACGGCATAAATTATCGGCGTGTTCAGCTATGGTTATATTGTATGCAATATCAATAAAACTTGTGTTTAAAAAGCCATTATAGGCATTAATAAACTTATCGCGCGAGTTGGTTTGGCAAAACTGCCCTTCAAAACAGTTATCGCAGCCGTAACACCAGCCTTGGTCGCAGTAACCACCATTTAAGCAAACCAATGTATCGCAAGGGCCCGAAATGGAAATTTCGCAAAACTCGCCACTAAAACCAGTAGGGCAAACACAAGTTCCATCATTACAAGCACCGCCATTTAAGCAGTTAACTGCCTCGCAAAGTGCTGTAGCATCATCATTTTTACATGAAAAAATTAAACAAGCTGAAAAAGCGGCAAGGATAAAGAATAGTTTTTTCATAGCGGTGTTATTAAAGCCGCAAAAATATAAAGTTATACTAAAGTTTAACTAACATTTAGCAAGAGAATTGCGTAGTTATCGGTAGCTGTTATCAAATCCTCTTTCAACTTCTTTTTTTAATTGTTCAAATTTTTGGCAACCAGGATCAATAAATTGTTGGTGGTTTTTAAGTTGCCTAATGGCTTCGCTTGTTTTGCCTTGTGCATTTAATGCCCTAACATTTAAATGTAGGCTGTCGCGTATTAAATCTAAATCGTCAGTTTTTTTTGATTGCTCAAGGCTATCTGTACTAATACTTGTAGCTTGCTGGGGCGAAGTGCGAACTATGCCAGCTGCAATTTGGTTAAGAGCCTTTATGGTATTTTTAATACCCATTGTATATTAAAAACATGTGGAGTTAAAATAATATGCCTGTTTGACGTGCCATTTATTGTTAAGGCACTTTTTTTTGCGCTAAAATTTAAATTTTAGCTGTTTTGCGACAAGTTGAAAAAATTTAAAAAAATATTAATTGTTATAAGTATTTGAAAGTTAATTGCTTGCCCATATTCAGCTAACTTAATGCGCTAACCAAAATTATTTTGCTTGATAAATTTGTTTTGAGAAACTTAGTTGAAGTGTTAATTTCATAGTACACTTAAACCCTTTTTCACCCTTTGCCTTGAACAATAGAAAAAAAATACAGAACCTAAACGATGAAGCATTAAATATTTTTAGAAGTGAGCCCGACAGGGCTAGAGACTTAGCTATTAGTGCTTATAGTTTATCCTTAGATACAACTGCAATGTTGGATGAAAGGCGTTGGGCCTTGCACCGGCTTTTGTTGGCTTACGAAATTAAAGGGCTTTTTAAAGTAGCAATTGAGGTTTTTGAGCAAAAAAAAGAGCAGCTTAATTTGTGGGAATGCAGCATATCAAGCGCGAAAGTACAATTGATTGCTGCGGTTAATTATTACCGTGCTTATAGGTTTGAAGAGGCTATGTTTTTAGTTTCAAACTCAATTAACTTTTTTAAGCGTTTAAAAGATAGTAATGGCCTTTGCCAAGCTTATAATTGCCTAGCCAATATTTATATACAGGTTCCGCAATACGAAAATGCTTTGTATTACTTTGATAAAGTGCGGCAAATTGCACATGAAACACAAAACAAAACGCATATATTTTTAGCAGAGTTAAATGTTGCTTACTTGTACAATAGAATTAAAAAATCTGTTTTAGCAAATTCGCATATTAAAAAGGCCGAAGCACAGCTTGAAGATGATAAATTGGCGATTTACGAATCGCGGCTTTTGTTTAGCAAAGCTAATAAGGCTAAAAATGATAACCGATTTGAAGAGGCTCTTGAAATTATTAGTAAAGTAAAGGATACAGATACAGGTATTAGCTTATTTAATGGTGCTTATATTGATTATTTGTACGCACAAATTTACAATGGCACCAATTTAATTGATAAAAGCTTAAAGGCGGTTGAAAGCGCACTTCAAAAGCTAAAAGCTATAAACAATACTGGCGAAATTTTTTGCAAACTGTATGTTTTAAAGTGCCAATTACTAAACAAAATTGGCGATTATGGTGCTGTGTTAGACATTTATGAATTTAGCCTAAAAAGGGAATTTATTGGCGCACAGTTTAATTGTAAAAAAGGCTTACTTGAACATGCTTTTTTTGCAAGTTTACAAACTGATAATCGTATTTACAGTACAAATATTAGTAAGGAAATTAAAACATTAAGACCGATTATTGAAAGCTTTGAAAGCCAAATTCGTAGGTTGTAATTTTATCCTTAAACATAATTCACACTATTTTAACAACTAGTGTACAACAATCTTCTCAACCGCCATCCCCTCTTCATTTCTAATTTCAAGCATGTAAATACCTGGTGTTAAGTTATTTACATCAATGCTTGTTTGCCCACTAAAAGCTTGTATTGCAAGCAATTGGCCTGTTAAACTAAACAATTTAGCCGTTGATGCTAAAGTGTTTTGCAACTGAATGCCTAATTGACTTTTAACTGGGTTTGGCCCAATTGTAATACCTTGTAAACTATTAATTGCACCTGTATTTATCGGTATATTTAAATTAGGCGACACCGCCGAAGCCTGTATAACTTCTTTTGATTCAACATGTTGCAAAATTGCCATAGTGTAAATTTGGTCGGCATCCCAAGCTTCATCAATGTCAACTTGTATGTTTACATCAATTAAATAAACACCTGGGTTTACAAAATTTATCTGTGTAGCATTACCACTTTGAAAACCACTTCTCCTAAACACATCATGGTGTTGGCTTTCTCCATTAGGCGCATTGTAATTCACTACTTTTTCAACTATTGGTACGGTTAACCACATATCGGTACCACCAACCGCCTCTTCAATTAACAAAGTTACCAGTGCATACAAAATACCGTTTTCTTTATACTGCTGTATGGTTATTTCAACATTTGAGTTTTGGTTGGCATATGGCTCAAACAATTCAGGGTCGCTATAATCTGTTGCTACATGTATGGGCTCCCCTGCAATTACCAATACAGGTGTGCCGCCATAAACGCCATAATAGTTTGTTCTCTCATCATTACCTTCAACATTATGTTGGTTTAAAACGCAACTTGAATATGGCGAGCTTGGGTGATAGGCAATATGTAAAACATCGGGATGTGCATTTAAATTGTCGTAAAAACCCGGATTACGGTTAGCACAAACACTGCATACTGTATTGGTAAAATGCTCAACAACTACCGTGCGGTTATATTGGGCCGAAATATCCGAAACAAAAATGATTAATGCCGATAAAAAAAGAAATATCCTCATAATACAAGTTTAATTTAACAAAAGGGCTAATGCCATAATTTAGCTAAAGTTAAATAATTTGAATAATGTTTTTAAAGTATAAATCAATCAATTGATAATCAGTGAGTTAAAATTTATGGGGGTTGCGTCATGCTGAATTTATTTCAGCATCTTACTTGTTCTATCCTATAAAAAGAACCTGACCGGGCTGCCAGCACAGACAAGTTCAGGTTGACGACTTTATTTTATAAATTATTGATTATTAACATATTTTATTTAAACTTATCTATTATTCACCTTAATTAATGACCTAGCAACCAATATATGTAGTTAAAGGTAATAAAGTACTGCAACAAAGTAAATGCTAGCTATTATCCTTTGCTAATAAAATTTTCAATTAACGGATGTTAACGCATTGTACATGCAGCTTGGTTTAACTTTATCCTTAATATAATTCGCTTAGTTATGAACAAGGTAATTTTTACTCTTTTATGCTTTCTTTTTTTAAGTTTTAATGCACAAGCCAATACCTTTGACCGTGTTTACTCCATATTACAAACCAATTGTGCGCAATGCCATTCAAACGGTGGTTCGGCAACAGTTAGCTGGGATATGGGCGATAGCAAAGCAACGGCTTATGCCTCAATATTTGAAACTACCCCCAATAACCAAATGGCGGCTAATGCTGGCTATAAAATGATTGAGCCAGGCTACTCACGCCGAAGTTACCTGTTTAAAAAAATTAATACGCTTGATGCGGGCTTTCAACTACATGCCGAAGAGGGCGGTTTAATGCCATTTTATAGTAATGCCCTTGCCGATGCCGAACAAGAAATTATTCGCCAATGGATTGTAAATGGCGCACCGCTTGAAGGCGATGTTATTAACGAGCAATTAATTGAAGATTTTTATGCTGGCGAGGGCTTACCAAAGCTTGACCCGATTGATCCACCTGCCGAAGGCGAAGGTTTTCAAATTTATGTTGAGCCTTATTTTTTAGCTCCTGGCGATGAAGTAGAATACTTTAAAAAGCATGAGTTAAACTTGCCTGAAAATACTGATGTTACTAAGCTTGACATACATATGGATGAGTTTTCGCATCACTACATTATTTATAAATTTTTAGATAATGAAGTAGCAGCTACATATGAAAAAGGCCGTAGGGTTTTAACCAATATTCTTGATATTGCTGATTCCTTTGTTAATACCGCCTTTGTAAGTATTTGGCAATACGATTTAGCGCACGAGTTACCATATGGTACGGCTTACAAATGGGATTCGGGCGACGTAATTGATTTAAACTATCACGTTAAAAATTATAGTAGCACCCAAATTTTAGGGGCCGAGGCCTACATTAATGTTTATACCAAACCACGATCGGATGAGCGTTTAGAAATGGTTTCCGACTTAATTGCTTACAATATATTTGACCCATTTGCTTTGGTTATTGAACCAGGAGAAAACACTTACGAAATTGAGCAGTTTTTTATTGGAAGTAATACAGTAAGATATTTTTGGACAATGCAGGCACATACCCACCAATTAGGTACCGACTATGATATTTTTCATAGAAATGCTGACGGTAGCCAAGGCGAGCAAGTTTATGAAGGCTTCTATAACTCAGATTATACTGAAAACATTGGTTTTTATGATTTTGAGCACCCTCCTGTATTAAAATTTAACGAGTTTTTACCTATTAATATGGGCGAAGGTTTAATACACCGTGCGCAGTATTTTAATCCTGGCTCAACCCCAGTTTCATTTGGTTTAACAACTAACGACGAAATGTTTATTACCTATTACCAATATACTGAGGAGTTACCACCAACGGATCCCACTATAAATACAACAAGTATTGTTAAAAACAGTTTGCAATTATACCCCAATCCTGCGCAAAGCAGTATTAATATTAACTTGCCAATACACCAAATTGCAAGTGTTAAAGTGCTAAACGTTAGCGGTCAATTGCTTATTGAAAGCAGTAGCAATCAACTTGATATTAACCATTTACCATCGGGCATTTATAATGTTGAAACACTTGATGTTAAGGGCAATTACTATAATAGCAAGTTTATTAAAGGCAAGTAAAAATTTTATTGGTAGTTTCGTTTTATGAAAAAACTGCTAAAGGCTTTTCTTTACTCCGTTTTATTTTTTGTAACGGTGTTAGTGGTGTGTGCAATTGCATTTTATGCCCCTAACAAGCCCTATGCACAGGTAAAAGCCAAATACAGCCTATCAAACTCGCAGTTTACGCCAATAATGGGTATGCCAGCGCATTATACCGTACAAGGGCAAGGGCCAAATTTGGTTTTGTTACATGGCACAGCATCATCATTACATACTTGGGATGGCTGGGCGCAAAAATTGGCTACTAATTTTAAAGTTATTCGTTTTGATTTGCCGGGCTTTGGGCTTACAGGGCACAATCCATCAAACGATTATAGCAAAAAAATGTACCTTAATTTTATTAATCAAATGTTACAACACTTAGGGGTTGAAAAATGCTATATGGCTGGTAACTCATTTGGTGGCGATTTGGCTTGGAATTACGCAATTGAGTATGCAGATAAAGTTGAAAAATTAATTTTGGTTGATGCTAGTGGCTACCCTGTTGACCCAAGTAAGGTACTTGGTTTTAAACTGGCTACAAACCCCATTACACGCCCTTTAACAAAGCGCTTTACGCCTAAAGCATTGGTTAAAAAATCAGTTCAACAGGTTTATGGAAATCCTAATTTAGTAAGCGAAAATTTGGTACAACGTTATTATGATTTACTTTTAATGGAAGAAAACAGAGATGGGCTTAACCAACGAATTATACAGTATAAAAGTAACCAAAGCGATATTAAAAAAGTAGAGCAGCCCACCCTTGTAATGTGGGGTAAAAAAGATGTGTTAATACCTTTTAGTGATGCCCAAAGTTTTATGCGCGATTTGCCTAATGCCCAATTAGCGGCTTTTGATGAATTGGGCCATGTACCTATGGAAGAAGCACCTATAGAAACTGCTTTAGCAGCACGTAAGTTTTTATTAATGGAACGTGAATAATGGATAAGACCTTACTATCAATATTGATAACCAGTGACTTATATAAAAACCTCAGTTCGGTTTTGAAACTACATTCAAATGTTTGAAAATCAACGTTTTGAAATAGATTAGAACTGAAATTTTCGTTAAAAAACAGAATTTGTCCCCCTTTGAAGGGGGCGATTTTGAGTAAACGAAAAATCTGGGGGATGAATAAGCAAATTTTTTAAGAAATTGCAAATTATCATTGGTTTTGCTGCTAATTTTTCATTTTATTAATCGAACTCACGTTAATAGTACCGTCACCCAGAACTTGGCGGGGCTTGCCATCAAGTCAGGGTCTAAATGCAATTAAAAACACTAAGATGCTGACCGCGCGGGCGGCCCCGATAAATTCCTTTAGACTTGCATTAGCGTAAATTAACACGTTAAAAGAGCATAAGGCAATAGTAAACTAAGATAAATTCTGGGGCAAACCCATACGCTGATTCAGACTACTGCCTTATTG
>Ga0163109_10001878_pt1 | contig 16506 bp, 15 predicted proteins | sample CRUFie1St13metaG_FD_108704 | JGI IMG/M metagenome (GOLD analysis project Ga0163109, IMG submission 108704) | Marine microbial communities from the Costa Rica Dome - CRUD Field 142mm St13 metaG | ecosystem: Environmental > Aquatic > Marine > Oceanic > Photic zone | place: Costa Rica: the Eastern... | reverse complement strand
GGCGTCAACATTGGCGACTTCGGCACAGCCCATGGCGAAACGCTGCTCGATTTGGTGGTCGCGTTGGATGCGCTTCCTGGGGTCGAGCGTTACCGCATTTCTTCCATTGAGCCCAACCTACTGACGGATGAATTGATTGACTTCGTGAGCACTTCCAAGCGATTTCAGCCGCACTTCCACATTCCGTTGCAGTCCGGTTCCGACGAAGTGCTTTCGGCCATGCGCAGGCGCTACAGAACGGAGCTTTACGCCAGCCGCATCCAACGCATCCGAAACCAGATGCCGCACGCCAGCATCGGTGTGGACGTGATTGTGGGCTTTCCCGGCGAGTCCAAGGAACAGTTCTCCGAAACAGTTGATTTTATCAAATCATTGGAAGTAAGTTATTTGCATGTATTTACTTACAGCGAAAGACCCAACACCACGGCCTTGCGAATTGAAGAGGTGGTTCCGGTTCCGGTGCGCAAAGAACGAAACAAGACCTTGCGGAACTTGAGCCTCAAGGCCCAGCGCGCGCACTACGAAGCCCATGTCGGGTCCTGCTTGCCCGTGCTGTTTGAAGACGCCGAAGAAGATGGGCTTCGCATGGGCTACACACCCAACTACATCCGGGTGGCCGCTCCTGCGGACAGCGTGGCTGGCAACCAAATCAAAACGGTGCAGCTGAACCGCATCGACCCCCTGGGCTGGGTGCATGGCGACTTGGTCTGACTGATGTAGCTTCGTCCCATGTACCCCAACTTGTACTTCGCATTTCTGGACTTGCTCGGTTGGGACCTCCCCGCGCTGAAGCTCATCAACAGTTTTGGCTTCTTTGTTGCCCTCGCCTTTCTGGCCGCCCATGCCCTGCTCCGTAACGAGCTGAGACGCCAAACCGAGTTGGGCCATTTCCACCCTCAGACCACGTCGGTTCTCGTGGGTCAAGGGCCCAACCCCATCGATTTGGGATTGCAAGCGCTCATGGGGTTTGTGTTGGGGTGGAAAGTGCTGCATTTGGTGGTGAACGCAGGCGACATCTTTGAAGGTGGAGGACTGCCGCAGGCCCACTTGTTCAGCTCTGAAGGGAACGTCGTCTGGGGCATTTTGGGCGCGATCGTCATGACGGGCTGGCGCTTATGGGAGGTGCAGCGCGATCGCCTGCCTGAACCCCAAACTGTGGAGCAGATCATTCGGCCCGAAGATCTGGTGGGTGGAATCACCGCGGCCGCCGCCATTGGAGGCATCGCTGGCGCCAAGCTGTTTCACTTGTTGGAGTACCCGGAAGAGTTTTTGGCCTTCCTCAAACAACCCAGCCTGAACGCCTTTCTCGGCGGGCTCACCATCTACGGTGGGCTCATTGTGGGTGGCCTCGCAGTGTACCTGTTCGCCCGCAAAAACAACATGCATTTCCTCAAACTGGCCGACGCCACTGCCCCAGGTCTGCTGCTTGCGTATGGCATTGGTCGTATGGGATGCCAAATCAGCGGCGACGGCGACTGGGGCGTCCCCAACCCATTCCCCAAACCGGGATGGTTGTCGTGGGCGCCGGATTGGGTTTGGGCGTACGCCTACCCCAACAACGTCAATGCGGTTTACGGCCCTCGGTCAGCAGGCTACACTGGCAAACTCATCGACCCCAATGTCCATCCATGGCCGGCGTTTGAAGGCTACGGAACCTACCTCGACCCGGCGGTCTTCCCCACCCCGATCTACGAAACCACGGCCGCAGTCCTCGGATTCGCCTTCTTGTGGGCCATGCGCAAGCGGTGGCACACCCCCGGCAAAGTGTTCTCAGCCTATTTGATGCTCAACGGATTCGAGCGCTTTTGGGTGGAGAAAATCCGGGTGAACACCACCTTTGAGTGGTTGGGCATCACCATGACCCAAGCGGAGCTCATTTCCGTGTGCACCTTCCTTTCAGGCGTCGCGTTGTGGGTGTGGACCTCGAAGTCCAAACGCTGACAAGCCAAGAAAGGCATTATGCACTGGGTTGGAACGTCAGACAGACTCCGTTGATGCAATACCGCGTGCCCGTTACTGTCGGCCCGTCCGGAAACACATGACCCAAGTGGCTGTCGCATCCTGAGCATCGGACTTCGATTCGGACCATGCCGTGCGAGCGATCCATCACCTGGGTGATGTTCGCATCTGGTGCTTCTCTGTCAAAACTGGGCCAACCGCATCCCGCATTGAATTTGGCTTCGCTCGAAAAGAGCGGGGTGCCGCATCCCTTGCAGTGATAGGTTCCCTCGCGCCATTCGGCATTGAATGCACTGGTGTGAGGACGCTCGGTCCCGGATTCTCGCATGACCCGGTGCTCTTCTTCCGAAAGCTTGGCCTTCCACGCTTCAGGTGTCAGCTTCATCACCCTTGGGATTGCCCACCGGAACCTCCACGACGGCCTCCTCCACCGGGTTTGCCCTTTCTGCGGAAATTCTTGCCGCCACTTTGGCCGCCCTGCCCCCCTTTGCCGCGGCCAGGCTTGCCGCCGCCGTGACGACGTCCGCCTCCGTGACGTCCGCCTCCACCGCCTCCGCGGTGGCCGCCTCGTCCGCGGGAACCCGAGGATTTGGGGACGTACGTCGGCGTGTCACCGAGGGCCTCAGGCACCTGCAGCTTCGGCACTTCCTTTTCAATCAGCTTCTCGATTTTGCCGAAGCGACGCATGTCGTCCGGGGTCACAAGGGTGATGCCTTCGCCTTTTCGCTCAGCCCGTGCAGTTCGGCCAATGCGGTGCACGTAATCCTCTTCATTGGGCGGCACGTCGTAGTTGACGACAAGCTCGATGCTGTCGATGTCAATGCCACGTGACACAACATCCGTCGCCACCAGGATGGGGAGCTTCTGCTGACGAAACGCCAGCATCACTTCTTCGCGTTCCGATTGCTCCAAATCGCTGGACATTCGGCCGCATTTGATGCCGGCCTTCCGCAACGCCCGCACAACTTGACCCACCGTCCTTTTCCTTGACGTGAATACAATGCCACTCTTCACATTCCGCTCTTTCAACACGTCCACGAGCACCGCATCTTTCTGATGGTCAAACAAGATGTACGCCCCCTGCTTCACCTTGGCCGCAGGCTTGCTCAAGGCAAGCTGCACCGTCACAGGGTCATTCAAGAGGTCGTGCGCCAACGTGCGCATCCGGTCGGGCATGGTGGCCGAGAACAAGAGCGTTTGGCGTTCCTTCCGACAATGTGTGGCGATGCGCATGATGTCTTGGTGGAATCCCATGTCCAACATGCGGTCGGCTTCGTCCAAAATCAAGACCTCGAGGGACGACAAGTCCACATAGCCCAGCGTCAGGTGGGAGAGCATCCGTCCAGGCGTGACAATGATGATGTCTGCCCCTTCTGTCAGGGCCTTCTTCTCTTGGGCAAATTCCTTGCCCGTTCCTCCGCCATAGATGGCCAAAGACGTGATGCCTGTGTAATACGCAAAGCCTTGCGCGGCTTGGTCGATCTGGATGGCGAGCTCCCGGGTAGGGACCACAATCAAAGCCTTGACCTTCCCATCGTTGGGGGTGTCCATGATCCGATCCATGGTCGGCAGCAGAAATGCAGCCGTTTTGCCTGTACCGGTTTGGGCAATGCCCAAAATGTCCTTGCCCTTGACGGCGTGGGGAATCGCCTGTCCCTGAATGGGGGTGGCGGTTTCAAACCCCATGGACCAAAGTCCGTCCTCGATGTCTGGGTGCAAGTCAAGGTCCTCAAACCGAACCTTTTTCTCTTCCTGCTTCTCTCCCTCTATCTTTTCATCATGTTGTTCTTCCACGGTGTGAAAGTACGTCGAAACTTTCCGCTGATGAGGGCTGCAGGCATCGCCGCTTTGCGCAGTCAACCTTTTGGCGGTCTGCAGCGTTGTTTCAGGGTGCGTATTTTTGCATGCGGCACCCCTAGCTCCATGATTTCCAACCCCATGACACGACTCGCCTCAGCCCTGTTCGGGCTTTTCGTGGTTTTGGGCATGCTGACGTCTGGGGAAGCCATGGCCACGCACTTGGTCGGGGGAGAATTGTACTACACCCATTTGGGAGGCAACGACTACCGCATCACGCTGAAAGTCTACCGCGATTGTGATTACGTGTATGGCAACGTCAACGGAACGGATTTCGACGACGAGGTGTACATCGGAGTTTGGGATGGCACCGCAGGAATTGACGACATCATCGTCATTCCCAAAGTCAGCTCCAACGTGTCCGTCATTCCTGTGGTTCTGAGCAATCCGTGCGGCACTCCGCCCCCCACTCTGTGCGTGGATGAATGCGTCTATTCCACGGTTGTGAATCTCCCCCCCGACGAATATGGGTGGGACCTGATTTGGCAACGGTGCTGCCGCAACCCCACCACCACCAATTTGCAAATGGTGAACAGCTTTGCCCCCGGGGCCACGCTGCTCTCACACATTCCCGGGACCAGCGACGGGCCCGGTGCACATGAGAACAGCGCCCCGGTCTTTGAACAGCTGCCCCCTGTGGCCATCTGCGCCAACTTTGAGTTCATTTGGGATCACTCGGCCACAGATGCTGACGGAGATGAACTGGTGTATTCATTTTGCGCACCCAGCAACGGTGGCGGGCCTGATGGAAATGGAAACAACTTCGACTCCCCCATTCCCAACCCACCTGCACTGCCTCCGTATCAGGATGTGCCGTACGTGAATGGATTCAGTGCAACCTATCCCATCACTTCAGATCCGGAGCTTGCCATTGACCCTGCCACAGGGCTAATCACCGGAACCCCCACAGCGCCCGGACAATACGCCATTGGCATTTGTGTCTCAGAGTACCGAAACGGTGTGCTTCTGAACACAACGACAAGGGACTTTCAATTCAACATCACCCTGTGCGACCCCAACATCGAATCTGTGGTGGCGGAGCAAACCCCAGCGCAATTGTGCATTGGGGAGACCATCACCATGGACAACAACTCTGTCAACGGGACAGACTACGCCTGGGACTTCGGGGTTCCTGGCACCACGACCGACGTGAGCACCGAGTTCGAACCGACGTTCACTTGGCCTGCTCCTGGCAACTACACGGTCTCGCTGGTGGTCAATCCCGGGTGGCCTTGCGCGGACACCTCCCAGTCGCTGTATCAAGTTTGGGAGTCAGTGGAGCCCAACATTGTTTTGGATGGATTCAGTTGTCAAGACGGAACAGAGCTTTTTGGCTTTGCCATCGACGAGGAGTTGTTTCCGGGAACGGACCTGTTGTGGAATTTCAATTCAGGGACACCCAACCTTTCCAACTTGTCCAACCCCACCGATGTCTCATTCGGAAACGACGACGCATGGTCCATTTCGGTGGACATCGACAACAACGGTTGCACGTCGTCTGGGGTGTTCAATTGGACGGCACCACCTGATCCCGTGGCGGTCGTGGAAGACCAGTACGAGTTTTGCACAGGGCTGACGTTCGAGTTCGAAAACCTCTCCTCCAACGCGGATGCCTTTTTGTGGGATTTTGGCGACGCCATTGGCCCCTTTCCTTCTGGCACAAGCACCGACCCCAGCCCCACCTACACCTTTCCAGACACAGGCACGTACACCATCACATTGACAGCAGCTGCAGATTACACCTGCCCGGTCACGACCACTGGGGAGATTGACATCCACTACTTGCTCGACCCACAGTTCGAATCGCCCGAGCCACAGTGTTTCGACGATCACGTCTTTGCTTTCAGCGGGGTCGCTTCAGTGGATGTGAACACCATGTACGAATGGAATTTTGGCGGACCTTCTGTTGTGTCGAACGTGAACGAGGAAGACGTTTTGGCCTTGGTGTATCAGGATGCCGGGCTCTATGACGTCAGTCTTACGGCAAGCGTTCCGGGCCTCGAGGGATGCATCAAAACATTCACCTCGGAGGTGACCGTGCTGGAAGAGCCGACCGTGGCATTTGAGGCAACGCCTTGGTCAGGCTGCCCACCCCACGCAGTCAGCTTCACCAACCTGAGCACGACTGAAACGGCCACCACCTACACCTGGCACTTCGGAAATGGGGTCACGTCCAATGCGGTGAGCCCCATCTATGTGTTTGACACGCCTGGCACCTACCCCATCCTTTTGGAAATGGAAACGAGCGGGTATTGCGTTCGGTCGTTGGCCTTTGAGTCCGACCAAAGTGTCGAAGTCTGGCCTGTCCCCTTGGCCGCCATGGACATCGACCCCAACGATGTGGACATCATCAACCCCGTGGTTTGGGTGTCGTATTTGGGCAACGAGGAGGTGGACTGCTATTACAGCTTCGGAGATGGGACTGGCGCGGAAGGATGTGACCTTCAACACACGTACGACGACGGTGGAACGTTTGACGTCGTCCAAACCGTCACGAATGGGTACGGTTGTTCAAGTGTGGCCACCGGGCAGGTGAATGTCGGGGGATCCGTCTTCTACGCACCCACAGCATTCACCCCAGATGGGGACGGCCTCAATGAGGTTTGGCTGCCTTCGGTACGTGGGGTGACACGCTACGACTTGCGCATCACCAACCGCTGGGGCGAACTGGTCTTTGCCACAGACGACCCGGAAGAACCCTGGCTCGGTCAAGTGGGCAACGACGGGTTGCATTATTGCCCCAACGGAAGCTACGTCTACCAGGTCGTTTACGAAGACCAGCTCGGCTATCCGCGCACCGCAGAGGGCCATGTCCTTTTGCTGCGCTGACGTCGTTTTGGAAAGAAATTGCATACCTTGACAACACGAAGAGAACGATCATGTCGAGTTACGAGAACCAAGACGAACTGTACAGCCGCCCGGTGCGCGCGGGCAAACGCACCTACTTCTTTGACGTCAAAGCCACACGTGGCAAAGACCTGTACATGACCATCACCGAGAGCAAACGACGCTTTGACGACCACGGCAACGTGAGCTACTCCAAGCACAAAATCTTCCTTTACCGCGAAGACTTTGACAAGTTTGAGGACGGCTTTTTGGACGCCGTTGACAAAATCAAAGAATTGATGGAGACGGGTGAATTCCGCGATCCGATTGCGGAACGTGCTTCGCAAGAACAACAAGAAAATGAGGCGTCGCCAGAAGCTGAAAGCGCCAGCTCAAGCGACGACGACATCGCGTTCGACGACCTCTGATTCCTTGATAAACGGCGGTGCAGGTGTGCAAAACTCACCCTGAACCCACCCCATGTCAGACGTAACTTCGCTCAAACGCGAAAACGTCAGCATCCATGGGCAAAATCATCGCCATCGCCAATCAAAAAGGTGGGGTCGGCAAGACCACCACAGCCATCAACTTGGGAGCATGTTTGGGGGTTTTGGAATTCAAAACCTTGCTCATCGACCTCGACCCGCAAGCCAATGCATCAAGCGGGGTGGGCATTGACCCGCGGGGCGTGACCACAGGCAGCTACGAGATGATTTCGGGCGAAACGTCTTTGGCATCGTGCATCGTGCCCACCTCCTCTCCCAACTTGGACGTCGTGCCCACCAACCTGGATTTGGTCGGGGCAGAAATCGAGCTCGTTCAAGCCGAACAGCGGGAGCGGAAGTTGAGGGCCGCCATTGAAGAAGTCCGAGACGACTACGACTTCATCATCTTGGATTGCTCGCCCAGTCTTGGGTTGTTGACCTTGAACGCCTTGACTGCCGCAGACAGCGTGATGGTTCCCGTTCAATGCGAATATTTTGCGCTCGAAGGTTTGGGCAAGCTTCTGAACACGGTGAAAATCGTGCAGTCGCAATTGAACCCCTCGTTGGAAGTCGAGGGCATTTTGCTCACCATGTACGACACCCGGCTCAGGCTCGCCAACCAAGTGGTGGATGAAGTCCGAACGCATTTCCAGGATTTGGTCTTGCAAACGGTGATTCACCGCAACACGCGGCTTGGTGAGGCGCCCAGCCACGGCGAAAGCATCATCCTCCACGACGCCACATGCAAGGGCTCTGTGAATTACCTGAACCTTGCCCGAGAGTTGTTGCAGAAAAACAACATGACGCACATCAGAACGGAGGACAAATACCTCGCGTCATGACTAAGCCTAGGGGGCTCGGACGTGGATTGGATGCCCTGTTGGGCGGTAACTCAGTGCCTCCGCAGCGCAGCCATCCCGACGACATACGAGGGTTCCCGGAAGACGATTCGCGCCGCGCCCAAGTGAATGCGGTCCAAATGGTGGCCATTTCAGACATCGAGGCCAACCCCAACCAGCCACGGAACGCGTTTGACGACAAAGGCCTTAAAGAACTGGCCGAGAGCATCGCGACCCACGGCATCATCCAGCCCATCACCTTGCGGAAGATTCGGGCGTCGAAATACCAAATCATTTCTGGTGAAAGACGTTTTCGCGCTTCGCAGCAGGCGGGGTTGACGGAACTGCCCGCCTATGTGCGTTCCGCTGACGACCAGAGCCTTTTGGAAATGGCGCTTGTCGAAAACATCCAAAGGGAGGACTTGAATCCCATCGATGTGGGACTGTCGTTCCGTCGACTGATGGAAGAGTGTGATCTGACACAAGAGACCTTGGCCAAGCGCGTTGGGATGGGGCGCTCTTCTGTCGCCAACCACCTGCGCATGTTGGACTTGCCCGAAACCATTCAATCGATGATGCGCGACGGCAAACTCAGCCTTGGGCACGGAAAGGCGCTGGCCGGGGTTCGAGGAGCCGACGCGCGGTACACGCAGATTGCACTCGCGGAAAAAGCGGCCACGGAAACCGCAAGTGTCCGCGAACTGGAACGTTGGATCCACGAAGGGAAACTCAAGCACAGTCCCAAGGGAGGGCAACGAATGGTCCCTTCTGCGCTCACCGCTGACGAGGCACAAATGTTGGATATCCTGCGCACGAAACTGCACAGCACCAAGGCCAAAGTGGCGCTCAAGCGGCGCGGAACCCATGGCGGACAGCTGACCCTGTCCTATGCCAATTTGGAGGAGCTGGAGGCGGTTCTTGCAAAACTCGGGGTGTCTTAATTGGTGGGCATGAAGGGTTGCTTGGCCGCATGCTTGATGGCTGGCGTGGTTTCCATGTCTGTGGGTCACGCCCAAAACATGACCGAGGCCATGACGGCCCAAGACAGCACAGCCCTGCGCGTCAAAAGGACCACGATTTGGGCGGCCTGCCTGCCAGGCTCTGGACAAATCATCAACCGACAAAGCTGGAAGGCACCTGTGGTGTGGGGAGGCATGGGTTACGCCACATGGGCCATTTTGGAAAACGCCAAAGAAAAAAGGGCCAGCGTTGCAGACCTTGTCGCCTTGAGCGACGACGACCCGGACACGCAGCCTGTCCTGACAGACGGCAACGGGAATTTCTATTCCGAATCGCAGCTCAACGAACGGGCCCTGTTCTACCGACGCAACCGGGATTTGAGTGTGCTGGGGCTGCTTTTGGCCCATGGCCTCCAAATCCTCGACGCCAACACCGGCGCCATGCTTCGCAACTTCGACACCTCCGACCAACTCACCATCCGGGGTGGAAACCAATGGGGAGTTCCCGTGGTGCACCTCAAATGGACACTTTCTCACCATGACCGTCGACTCTGATTCCATCCAATCGCTCCCGCCCTTGACCATTGTCGGTGCGGGCAAACTGGGCATGGCCGTGGCCGAGGCGTGGCAAAGACAAGGGGGTGCACTCGGAGAATGTGTCACCAAGGGCCAACCATGGAGTCCGAAGGGTTTGGTGTTTGAAGCCACCTCACCCGAGGCGGCCTTCGACAACGTGAAGCGATGCATCGATGCAGGCGTTCCCGTGGTGACGGGTTCGACTGGATGGCTGGAACGCGCCCCTGAGATCGAGGCCCTCGCCGTGGCCCAAGGATGTGCTGCGTTTTGCAGCACCAACTTCAGCCCCGGCGTCCATGCTTTGAACCTCATCGCTGAACACGCCTCGCAGGTGTTTCAAAAGATGCCAGGGTACAATGCGTCGATTTCAGAGGTGCACCACATCCACAAAAAGGACGCCCCCAGCGGAACGGCATTGACCTTGGCTGAACATGTGAAAAACGGCGGTTGGCCGGGCGAGGTGGCCATTGAAAGCGAACGCCGTGGCGAGGTGGTGGGTTTGCATTCTTTGAGGTGGGACTCTGACCACGATGTCGTTGCTTTGCACCACGAAGCCAAATCGCGAGTGGGGTTTGCCGAAGGGGCCGTTTGGGCCTTGAAGTGGACCTGGAAACAACACGAATCGAAGCGGTTTGGCCTCTTCAACATGAACAACTTGTTCGACTCATGACTCTGATTCCTTGGATTCTCCTTCTGCTTGCGCTGGTGATGCAATTGATCACATTGCCCAAACTCAGTGCGCGCCACAATCCAGAGGCAAGCCACTGGCAGTCGGCTGTGCCTGGCCTTCATTACTTTGCATGGCTTCGTTTGATTGAGCGGCCTTGGTACTGGGCCATTTTCCTCCTGGTGCCTGGCATCAACTTGATCATGCTGACGGTGATGCACGTCGAGCTGGGCTTGGCCTTTGGACGCCGCAGCATGAAGGAGCAATGGATCATGGGGGCCTTGCCGTGGTGGGGACTTTGGGAATTGCGACAGGGCAACGACACTTGGATTGGGAAGCGTGACTGGTCCAAAACGCGCAAGTCCACTGCACGGGAATGGAGCGAAGCCCTGATTTGGGCCACCGTTGTGGCCGGTTCCCTGCGCATGCTGATCGTCGAGCCATTCACCATCCCGACGCCCTCGATGGAAGGAAGCATGTTGGTTGGAGACTACCTGGTCGTGTCGAAAATGTCCTACGGTGCCAAGCTGCCTCGGACCCCGTTTTCCATGCCCTTCGTCCACAATGCCTTGCCGGGAAGCTTGGTGCCCAGCTACACCGATTGGTTCAGCTTGCCCAACCTCAGGCTCCCAGGGTTCCGTGACGTGGAACGCTACGACGCTGTCGTGTTCAGCTTCCCCCATGGTGACACGGTCTACGTGGACCCCAATTTGGTCGGACATGACTACCACGCCTTGTTGCGCCGAGATGGCATTCGCCGGGCCGGAGGGGACGTCCAATCCTTTGCCCTCGACCCCCAACGGTACCTCGACGAAGCGCGAACCAAAGCAGCCAAGAATCCAGGCCTCCGTGCCCGCCCCCTGGACAAAATGGAGAATTACGTGAAGCGATGTGTGGCGTTGCCTGGGGAGACGGTGAGCGTGGTGGACGGACAGCTGCACATCGACGGTGAAGCGGTGGAAAATCCCGAAGGCCTCCAGAAGGAGTACCGGGTGGTCTTCGGCACCCAAGCCGAGGCACAGTTGGCCTTCCGTAAATTGGGGTTGACCAAATTGGATTTGGGACCTGTCAGCGCCATCCCCGAGGGCATTGCTGCGGTCATGGCTTTGACAGAAAGCGAAGTGAACGCCATGCAGTCTTTGGCTACGGAGGTCGAACCCATGAGCAATGCGCACCGCAGAGGACGCCTCGAAATGTTCCCCAACGTATGGAACGAAGAGTTCAACCAGTGGGACCCTGACAACTTCGGGCCGGTTCTTCTGCCGAAAAAAGGCATGACCGTGGAGCTCACGCCGAGAAACCTCAACCTCTACCGACGTTGGATCACAGCCTATGAGCACCACAGCTTGGAAGAACTGCCTTCAGGCGAGGTCCGCATCGATGGAGAAACTGTCACCGAATACACCTTTGGGATGGACGGGTACTGGATGATGGGAGACAACCGCCACCGGTCGGCCGACAGCCGGATGTGGGGGTTTGTTCCCGAAGACCACATCGTTGGAAGGGCCTCTTTCATTTGGTTCAGCAAGCAAAACGAAGCCCAACATGGAGCGTCCAAAATCCGTTGGGACCGCATGATGAAGTCCGTCAAGTAACCTGCGCCACGTGCAGGCCTCTCCCCTTTTGCCGGCAGCGACGTTTCCACCATGGATGTGGTTCGATTTGGCACGTCGTGACCAAGCCAAGATTTGCATTCACGAACACTACGTCAAGCAGAGTCTGCGCAACCGGGTGGCGCTGGTCCATTCCCAAGGCCCGACGGAGGTCACATTCCCCGTGCACCGTAGGGGCGCGGAAAGCAGGCGCCTGCATGACATTGTCTTCACCGACACGGTCCATCCTGAACGTCTGCTGAAAGTGTTGCGCACCAACTGTGGCCGGGCACCGTTTTTTGAGCACTATTTCCCGGACATTGACGCGTGGGCGCATGGCCATTTGAACCCTGGAAAGCCCTGGCTTGACGCTGCCCTTGCGTCCACAACTTGGGCCTGTGAGGCATTGGGTATGGGACATCCTACGTGCACCGACGCCTTTGAATCGGGCGACAACTGGGACGACTGGAGGCCCAAATCCCGCTGGAAAAATGTGGGCTCTGCCCGATACCCTCAGGTCTTTGAAGACCGGCTGGGCTTCGTGCAGGGACGGTCTGTTCTCGATGTGCTTTTTCACCTTGGACCCGAGGCGACCTCCCTACCTTCGCGCCATGGACATCCCAACGTTGCGTAACACGCCCCTTCACGAAGCCCATGGCCGCGCTGGCGCCAAAATGGTACCCTTCGCCGGCTACGACATGCCTGTGCAATACGAAGGCCTCAAGGCCGAACACGAGGCGGTCCGAAGCCGTTGCGGCATGTTCGACGTCAGCCACATGGGTGAGTTTTTTGTCGAAGGGCCTGACGCCTTGGCGCTCCTCCAATGGATTTCCTCCAACGATGCCGCGAAACTTGTCGATGGCAAGGTGCAATATGCATGCCTTCCCAATGGCAAGGGTGGCATCGTGGACGACATGCTTGTGTACCGGTTTTCCGACACCCACTACATGCTCGTGGTCAATGCGAGCAACCGGGAAAAGGACTGGAAGTGGATCGAGCAACACATTGCCGCCAAACAATTTGACGTGCGCGTCGAAGACCGAAGCGACAGCTTTGCCCTTTTGGCCGTCCAAGGGCCCGAAGCCGACCGCATTGTGGCAGGCCTCTCGCCCGTGAGACACGATGGAGCAGGCTGGCAGAACCTGACGTATTACACGTTCACCGAAGCCACGTTGTTGGGTCACAATGTCATCGTCTCGGCCACTGGATACACCGGCGCCGGCGGTGTCGAGATTTACATGCCACTCGACGCGGCGGAGACGATTTGGGATGCCCTGCTCCAGGCGGGTGTGCCGCCTTGCGGACTTGGTGCACGTGACACCCTCAGGATGGAAATGGGGTTTTGTCTCTACGGCAACGACATCGACGACACCACGTCCCCCATCTCTGCGGGATTGGGCTGGATCACCAAATTCACCAAAGACTTCATCGACCGAGAGCGGCTGGAAGCTGAAAAGCAACGCGGGGCCCAACAGCGTCTTGTCGGCTTGGTCATGGATGAACGGGGCATTCCGAGGCAAGGCTACGAAGTTTACGCAGCCGACGGCACCCAAATTGGCCAGGTCACGAGCGGAACAATGTCGCCGTCATTAGGTCACGGGATTGGGATGGCGTACATTGAGGCGTCACACGCCGAGGAAGGCACTGCACTTCAGGTTCACATTCGGAACAAATCCGTGGCCTGCCATGTGGTTCGTTTTCCGTTTTTGAAACAACCCGGCAACTGACGCCCAAGCGGACAATGCCCCGCTGTTCGAACCGGAACCTGATCATGAACCGAATCGAAGTTTGTTTTTCCCCTGGGGAATACCATCTCTACGAGTCTGATTTTCAGCTCGTGGTTGTGCTCGATGTGCTGCGTGCCACGTCGGCCATTTGCACGGCCATGGAACACGGCGTGAAGGAAATCATTCCCGTGGCCACTGTCGAAGAAGCTCGGGCACTCCAAGCGGAGGGATACCTCGCCGCAGCGGAGCGAGGCGGTCAAATCGTGGAGGGATTCGATTTGGGCAACTCTCCCTACAGCTACATGGAGCCCGATATGAAAGGCCAAACGGTCGTCCTCACCACCACCAATGGCACCAAGGCCATCAACATGGCCAGGGACAAAGACACGGTGGTCATTGGGTCCCTCAACAACCTCAATGCCCTGTGCGATTGGCTGGTCGAGCAGAAAAGAGACATCCTTGTGCTGGGCTCCGGCTGGAAAGACAAGTTCAACCTTGAGGACACCATTTGCGCTGGGGCCATCGCCGACCAATGCCTCGAATCCGGGCGATTCTTCGCCGACGAAGACAGCACGGTGGCCGCCAAGTTCATTTTCCGGTCCTCTCGCGACAACATGTTCGCTTTTCTCAAGGCATCTTCCCACCGTCGGCGCTTGCGCAAGCTCAATTTGAATGAGGATGTGAAGTATTGCCTGACGCCCAACAACTGCACGGCCATCCCCATTCTCAAAAACGGTTCCTTGGTTCGCTTGAACCATGAAGCTGTTGAAACGGCCACTGCATAATTCCATTGGCGGTCCACTGTGGTGGACCCTTTCCCTTGTCGGGTTGGTGTTGTCGGGATGGGGGTTTGTTCCCCACAGGCATTTGCATGCCAAAGCGTGGTCCTATTTGCCCCATGACATGAGGGCAGCTTGGCCTGTCCACCCCACAACCTTGATGGAGCTCGCCACCCGTGCCGACACCCGCAAGCACACGGACAGCCTCGAGGCCGAGAGACATTACCTCGACTTGGACGACCTGCGTGCGGCCGGATTGCATGTCTGGGGCACGCCGTGGTCCGAGGCCAGAACGTTCATTGCAGATGAGGACAGCACCCAATCGCCGAGACGATACGGCGTCTTGCCCTGGAATTTGGAATGGGCCTACCACAAACTCGTGGAAGCTTGGACTCCAACAGACAGCCTGCCCGTCGATGCCTTCGCCGTGTCGAAGGCCGCCTCAGACTTGGGACATTACATCGCAGACGCACACGTGCCGTTGCACACTTCGGGCAACTACAACGGCCAAAGGACCAACCAAAAAGGCGTGCACGCCCTCTGGGAAACCCAAGCCGTGGAGTGGATGCTTTCTCCGACAGCCGGTCGGCACTGTCCACCTTGCGATTTGGGTGAATTGGTCTACGACCCGGTTTGGACCCCTTGGGAAATGGTCACAGAAAGCCATGCCCTTGTCTCGGAGGTGCTCGAAGCCGAAGAGAAATGGAACGTGCTTTGCGCGCACCGCGGGTTTGGTTTTCAGCGCCGCGGACGAACCATGCAACTGCTCCCCACAGAAGACGCCCTTCTGATGTGGGACAGTTTGACCCATGGCCACACTTGGCCCAGGTTTTGTCTTGCAGCCCACCGAATCGCAGCGGCGTGGCATGCTGCATGGATCGACGCCGGCAGGCCCAAGATTGAACGCGAGAAAGCTCCCAACCTTTGGGAACGGCTTGAATTGTACCTTCCTCGGCGGACAACCCAGCCCGAGAGCACCCAATCCCATCCATGAACAGCCCCCTGGACATCTGCATTCTCGACCCCTTCCATACGGGTTCGCATGCGGCATGGTCCAAGGGCGCCAAGAAGGCATTGGAGGGCGGAGGCCATCGTGTGACCATGCACACGCTGCCGGGTCGGCATTGGAAATGGCGCATGCATGGTGCTGCCGCAACCTGGATGCAATCGTTGAGGCACCAGCCCCCGCCGGATGTCGTGGTGACCACGGACATGTGCGATGTCGCGCAACTGAGAGGCACCATGCCCAGCTCGTGGAGAGATGTGAAAGTGGCCACCATGTTTCACGAGAACCAGTTGACCTTTCCATGGTCTCCTGAAGATCCTGACTCCACCAATGGTCGGGACAACACCTATGCGTTCATCAACATCACCACCGCACTGGCTTCGAATCAAGTTTGGTTCAACTCAGCCCACCATCGCGATGTGTTTCTCAACGCTTGTGAATCTTGGATGTCCCGAATGCCCAAACCGCATGTCGCGCACCTCAGGGCAACCATTGAACCCAAGTGCCATGTGCTCCATTTGGGGATGGACCTCAACCGTTGGGAATCATACAAATCTCGACAGATTGATTCAAGTCGCACCACACCGGTGGTGCTGTGGAACCATCGATGGGCCTGGGACAAGGGAACCGACGCCTTTCTTCAGTTTGTCCGCGGCATCCTCGACCGTGACCTGCCATGCCAATTTGTGGTGCTCGGCCAGTCGTTTGAGAAAGTGCCTGCCGGATGGATGGACATGAGGGAAAACATGGGTTCGAGGTGCCTCCAATGGGGCCATGTTGAATCTCGGGAGGACTACATCAATTGGCTGTGGCGGGCAGACATCGCTCCAGTTCACCCGCATCAAGAATACTTTGGCTTGTCGGTCGTGGAGGCAATGCGTTGTGGCGTAGTCCCTTGGGTGCCTAGCAAACATGCCTACCCAGAGACCATGCCCAGACACCACACTTTCATGCCCTCCACCTCTTGGTTGGAAGGCATCGAAAAGCAACGGTGGAAGCAATGGGACCTGTCCCCAGAGCGGTACATTGAACATGCCCTTCGGTTCGATTGGTCCAACCAATCGAGGGTGCTGTTGGATGCCGTCGCAGCATTGAGCGAAGAACGCTGGGGCTAGACCATGCCCAATTCATGCAATTTCTCGGCCAGGCCTTGAGGCGGCCTGCATGGTCGTCCCGAGTTCGCATCCACGAACACAAGCACGACTTCGCCCACCACCAAGATTTCGCCGCGATG
>Ga0163109_10001877_pt1 | contig 16511 bp, 13 predicted proteins | sample CRUFie1St13metaG_FD_108704 | JGI IMG/M metagenome (GOLD analysis project Ga0163109, IMG submission 108704) | Marine microbial communities from the Costa Rica Dome - CRUD Field 142mm St13 metaG | ecosystem: Environmental > Aquatic > Marine > Oceanic > Photic zone | place: Costa Rica: the Eastern... | reverse complement strand
CGTGGCCGTGGCATCGTGATCATCGTCGCCCGTGAGGTCCCATTCAAAGCCCATCGACCGCAAGGTTGAAGCATATCGAAAGTCTTGAGCAGTTGAGTCAGGCGTCGCCGAAGCTATCGAACCATAAAGTAATGTCCCGCCTAAGCCCATCAAAGCTTTCATGCATTTTGGGGAGAATAATAAACCCGTCATTTTCATATTTGAGGTTCATACTTCGAGTTCAGTGGGCTTCGCGTGAGCGTCCTCATTATGGCTTCCGACTTTTGTAACATATTGCACTCCATACAATTGAGATAAGCACTCTGGAGCATATAACAATATGGGGTAATGGAACCTCATTTCAGGTGAGCGCGTACACTCAATGCGGGTCAGTACGGTGCGCCTTGATCATTAAGCAGTCAATCCGGTCACTTGTATTTAAAACAGTGATCATCGGCGGGCGTGCGAACTCAAAAAGAACTCCAAGCTTCGGATATTCTACAAGCCTCAACTGTTCCGTCTCGGAACTATCACCCGAAATCAGAGACAAACGAGATGGATTATTCCAGCCAGAGACACCGCCTACCCCAACATCATATACACGACCAAAACCTTCGTAATCACCCAAAGAACCTCCTTGAGGAACCAATAAATATGTATCGTTGGTTGATATTCCTTCCTCATCGCCCAATGCAAAAAGTAAATCGTCTTCGTAAACGTCGATTACCCGCGCTTTGAGACGGAATCAGTCGATCTTCTTGATTTCCACCATAAGCTTCTTGATGAGCATCTCGCTAAGCCTCGCTGATTGACGCCGGAAAGCTCTTTTTTCTGCACTCTCAAGTCGTATACTCCCCTTTCCTGTCATCGCGGTATCAATTGCGGAGGTCACAACTTCTACAGCCTGAGAGACACTATCAGAAACAGAGTCCACGGCATCAGAAACCATAAGTGAAATAGTATCGAACATATCGGGCGCGTAATCGCTCACCGAGTCATACTTGCGAAGACCTGATTCTGTTACTTGATAAACATCTATTCGTGCCGTGATTTTTAAAGTCCACGATTTGACCTTTTTCTTATTTCCTTTTGAGTCTTTGACTTCTTTTGTTTCTAACTTTTCGGACCATTCTTCGATAATAGGGAGAAAAACAAATTCGACCGCGATCGGTAGCTGCGTAAATCCATCTATACGATTTATCTGCTCGTTCGGACAGATCTTGATATAATCGAAGCGTCGCAGTCGCCCATAATCATCTATCGCTTTCTTAAAATTCTCATTCAATACACCCAAGTGTTGCGACCGCACTCTCGACTCCGCAGCAAAAGGCAATATGAGTGCCGAAGGCTTATCGAAAGGAAGCTTACTTACGTCTCTATTTTTGCGAGATTCACGGGGCGCAAATAAAGTTTCACACGCGCCCGGAGAAATAGAAGTATCCTATACATTTTCAACCTGAGAGTTTTGGATCTTTTGCCGACTGTTGCGCATCATGTCCTCAAGTTCTGCCTCTTGATCGCTGGGCGGCTCTGGCGATAAAAACGACTCTCGTGGCGGATCTTGATTCTTAGATCTTTCAAGTTCAGCTTCAGCGGGAAGTACGACAAAGCAGCTCCCTGCGTAAATGAGCGCGGCAGTTGCCGTCCGTAAATATTTATTGGTCATCATGATGTTTGTCTCCTTCCATAACTCTTACCGTCAAATTAGCTTTCTTGTTCTTTCGTCGCGGTGCTAGTCCTAGCTTATGCCTTTGGTGCTAGTCCTAGCTTATACCTTTGTTTTAGTTCGGCGCTGGCGCGCAAAACCCAAACCAAGGCCCCATGATAGGATCTGGGGATGTCTTGGTATAAGGAACGCAAACGAGACTGCTACCATTCATGAGTGTAGAGTCTGCGCATTCATTCGCTTGATACGGTGGCTGCGCAACCGTCGAGAACGTCGTACAGTTACGCAGGCATCCAGGAACGGGAGCTTGCTGGCTACCGAGATTCGCACAGTACGTCCCAGTTGGGCACGAGAATAATTCTCCGTTAGACCGGGAACCCGCACAGTCGGCCGGCATGGTTCCGGGTGCTGGCTTAGGAACGAATCCGTTCATAGACGAAGGATTCATCTGAGCCACCACCTGAGCCTCCGCTGTAACCGGACCCTGAACATCAAAACAAATATCAGCTTGCGCTGTAACCGGACCCTGGTTGATGGTCAGAGATGGCATCGCGAAGCAGTTACGGCCGTTTCCAAGTGACCCGGCTCCCGTGCAGTTATTCACAGATATGTCTTGGAGGCCTTCATCAGTCAATTTGTTGCACTCGTGTGAGCAGAGCCCCAGTTTCCCTTGAGAGCCCGTTCCAAGGCTTATACATTTGCCCGGACCCAAATTCGGGTCGGTAGTTCCTGGGCAAGAAGGTGCGTCGGGGTCACACTGCTCAACGCAGAAGCCTTCGTCCAATCCAAGCGTAAAGAATGGTGGGTTTTGGCCGTTAGGGTCAAGCATTTCATTGGTATAACAGAAGATTTCGCCAGCACCGGTGTCGCACTGTTTGGTGTAGCCACCGCCGCAACGCGACCCTACCGAGCGAGCACGGTCCGAACAGATTCCAACGGGATTACCATTTCGATTGAATACTCGTGGATTGCAGTAAGTATATGTTCCGGTACATCCGCCGCTCGGGTCAGAAGGGGAAGGCGTGCATTCTTGCAGACATGTTCCCTCTCCTGGTGAATCATTGTCTAAGCGAAAGCATACAGCGTCTCTTCTGCATCCTTCCATAGAGCGCCCAGCCAAAGCATGTAACCGACATCGCTCGTCATCGGCCTTTTCTCGCTCAACACAAATCCCCCGTCCGTCGTCACCGACGTTCCGGCAAATAGATGCGAGCTTATTGTCACTGGGATTCCCCACTCGTTTTCCAGCGCAATCTGTGTCACTTCGACACAAAAAGACACAGATCCCGAGCGTCACTAAACCGCTTTGCGGATCAACATCGTAAGGACCACAAACAGAAGCTGGGTCAACACAAGTTCCTTGTGCGGGCTCCATAGCCATTCCCATTGGATCGTTCGGGTTAGAGCAACGACACCCCGGGTAATTCGGCGGGCACACACCCGAGTTCATCATCCCAGAGTCCGGTATAGTAGCATCCGGGAACACTAAACCTCCGTCGGTAACTGCAATACCTGAGTCCGAGGAACCGCTCATTGCGTCTCGGCCCGTCATATTGCCTTGACCGCTATCATCAGGAAGATTGGTCATCGAATCTGGAAGCGATGGCCCCGAATCAGGAGTATCTCCCGTATTTTTGCTGATCAAGCGCCGCTCCAAGCCACCTGAGCAAGCAGTGACAAAAAGAAACAACACAATCAGCCTAAAAAAACCCTGGTCAATATTTGTTCTTTTCAACTCAGTTCCTCCAACAAAATCCAGCCTTATCTTTTTGATATGCTCATACAATCAAACAGAATCGACAAAATGTTTTTTCATTCCTCAAAGCAAACGCAGTGCTCGAGCGGCCAAGGTATTAACACCTGCGGCCATTTCCATTCACGCCGGGCCCGTAAGCGGCCTCCATCCGTTTAATTTGATGTACGCCCATGAGGACGGGAGCGGTCACCCCGACCCCCAGCGCCAGCAAAGGGGCGCCAGCGGCCAGCGCGGGTGCCGCCGCGAGCATCGCCACAAAAGAGGAGCCAGGCCAAGTTAAGGCCATTTCGTCAACGACTCGTTCCGCGAATCCCTTGGGCTTTGCGGCACACTTTGACGATGCTTGCTGCGGTGCCATGCGTTCGAACGTCGACACGGTATCCTCAGAGGACCGAGGTTTTGAACGCGCCTTCGAAGCGCTGCCTGCGGGTGCATTGGGCATCGAAAGTGAAGCCTTTGGTGATTGATTGATTCGGTTTGACATATTTATTCTCTCTTCTCGTCGAAGTTTTAGGGAAAGCTTCTAACTGTGCAGCTTATCGTCAAATCTATCGTGGGGTTGTTTGCTCGGTCATTCAGGTGTACAAGTCTTTCTGTACTATGGGTTTGCCCTTTTCAGTAAAAGTTCGAAGCTGATCAAAAATGAAAGAAAGAAGGCGACCAGGCATACGTTTTGGGTGAAACGACCCATCCAGTAAAAAAAAAAACAAGTATTTATGATTAAGCGATCGTCCCGCTAAAGACTTCCTTACGAATCCTAATTTCTAACTCGAAAAGTGTAAACCGGAAGTACACCTCTCAACCTCGATGTAACCCGAAACGCGAAACAACCATCGTCTATTTTTACCGAGAAATTAAATCATTGCAGGCGAGATGTTCTCCGCCAATCTGCTGGTCGAAGCTTTTATATCCCGTGGATTGCTTCTGCAACTTGATGTCACCTCCAGCATGACCACTGATGACGTCAGTTGGCGTGGAAGCGCAACTCAGTTATTGTCCGGGTACATGCCAGAAACATTTCCAAGTCCCAAAAGTTCGAATTTCTATCGACTCTCAGTGCACGGTCTCCTCCTATTCATGCTTGCGAGCTGCGGTGAAGACGATTCAATGGCAAACCAAAGGCCCATCGCAAACGCAGGGAATAATCAGCGCGTCGAAATCAGCACCCGAGTCGTTTTGGACGGGTCGAGAAGTTCTGACCCTGACCAAGACCGACTAAGCTACCAATGGACCCAACGCTCTGGCCAGACAGTTGAACTGATGGACACCACCGGCGAAATGGTCACCTTCATTGCGCCATCTAAGCCGGGCAAACTCGTATTTGAGCTCGTCACTTCTGATGGTACTGCATTCTCAGCACCTGATCGCGTCGAAATCCAAGTTTATCAACCACCCAGTAACCGAGAACCCATGGCGGACGCAGGCATGAATATGCGCGTCATAGGTGGTACGCGAATCACGCTGGACGGAAGCGCGAGTTCGGACCCCGACGGAGACCGGCTGGATTATATCTGGACCCAAATCTCCGGCACTCAGGTCCAGCTCAACAATGACAACTCAGCCATGGCTGAATTCATTGCTCCCAACGAAAACGCCGACCTCGTATTCAGTCTTACCGTAAACGACGGTGAACTCGATTCTGCCCCGGCGACAGTAAACGTCAAAGTTCGTACCTCTGCCCAAAATCAATCGCCCATCGCTCGCGCTGGAGAGGATCGAAACGCCGGCGCCGGCGTGACCGTCGTACTCGATGGAAGCGCAAGTTCAGACCCCGAAGGTCAAAGTCTGAGCTACTTATGGACACAAGTCTCGGGCAACTCTGTCAATCTCAATGACCCCACGAGTGTGAATCCGAGTTTTCAAAGTCCCACCACGGCCGGGCGTTTGAGCTTTCAACTGGTGGTCAACGACGGTGTAAACGACTCCGCACCAGACACCGTGGAAATCAACGTATTGGTCGGCAACCAAGCGCCTGTAGCAGTCGCAGGACCGAACCAAACCGTACTGGCCGGGGCCACGGTATATTTGGATGCTTCAAGCAGCTACGACCCTAATGGCGACCCGCTCACCGCGACCTGGACCTTCACAAGTACTACCAACGCGCCCATCCTGGCTCAGACCGAAGGCGTGACCACTCGGTTTCGCGCACCCAATGCACTGCGCACCCTCGAAATACAATTAACCGTCTCCGATGGTGTTGAGACCTCCACCCCTGCATTCGTTCAAATTACCGTGTCCAATCGCCGGCCGAGTGCGAATGCCGGAGACGACTTTAGCGCAGAAATAGGGACAAGCGCTCAGCTCAACGGTCAAAGAAGCGCCGACGCGGACCGCCACAATCTCACACCAATGTGGACGCAAGTTTCCGGTACGCCCGTCAGCTTAACCGACACGAATACGCTTCGGCCAGGCTTCGTCGTAACCAGTACCGGGCCGATGGTTTTTGAACTCGTCGTCAATGATGGACAAGTGGACTCAGGTCGCGACCAAGTGACCGTCTACGGCGTCACCTCAGGCTTCGTGGATACAGACAACGACTTTCTCTCCGATGACGAAGAACTCGCGCTAGGCACAAATCCCAACAACGCAGACACCGACCGGGACGGGATTCCCGACGGATGGGAAGTAAAAGGCCATGAAGAGGTAGATTTCCCCGCTTTAGGTGCGAACCCGCGGCGCCGAAACATCTTCGTGGAAATTGACTATCAGCATTACACAACCAATGGTCGTCTAGACACCGCCCGCCCTAGTGAGACCTGGAAGACCGCAGTGAGAAACTACCTCGCAAGTTTGGACATCCCCAATCACGACGGTACGACCGGGATAGACATCGAGTTTTTCGAAGATTCGCAACTCGATGCAGACTTCAAGTGTTACTACAACTCCGGCAATACCATTGGTGACATTAGCCCGGCACGCTTTGCCTACCGTGAGGCTTTTCACAAAGCGACCTTTTGCATTGGAGGCGGACGCGGGAACTCACCGATAGGTGGACGCTCACTCAAATTCACCTCGGCGCGAACCAACAATACCGAAAGTGATGACCTCACCGAACGCGCTCAGTTTTCACGCTACTTTCTGTTTCTTCATGAACTCGGACATAGTCTTGGATTGCTTCACGGTGGCAACGTGAACATGAACCGCAAACCGAACTATACCAGTCTGATGAATTATGAATACGATGCTTCGTTCAACGGTAGCCCGCGAACCATCCGAGGAACCCAGATTCATTTTTCGGAAGGGAACTTACCGGAACTCGATGAATGCAATCTTCAAGAAACCAATGCAATGGCTTCCGTGCCGATTGCTGAACTCAGCTTTTTACAGTTTTACGGCGCCGGATGGCGGGTCGATGCGAATCACAACATCGATTGGAATAGAAATAATCAGATCGAGAGTACACCCTACTCTTTGGTCCTACGCCTTCAGCCCTCTCCTACGGGCTGTCGAGTACTGCGCGACCACAATGATCTTGTTCGGATTCAAAACCGTATGGCTCGCGCCCTGCCATCTGACCCGAATTGATTGATTTTTTTGTTTTCAAAGCCGAAAAAACGGACACTGTTCCATGATTTTTAACCTTTAGATCTTCAAACATTTCCTGCCTGACTTCATTGTGAATGCCTGCTTGCATGATTCGCTATTTCTAACAGCACTTTTTGGATACGAGACTCTCAAAGGGAGAAAAGAATGATCAAAAGACCTTTGGACTTATTCTCCTAAAGAAAGACCGAGAATAGTTTTGATCTCAGGTCTCCTGAGTCCAACATCTAGAAACTCGTGCCGCGCGGACAAAAATCCAAGCCGTCTTATGCTCTCCTATTTTTACGGCTGTGGGTTACCCGGGCTTTGGTTCGAGGACGGGTTCCTGCTATTGTCTGATTCGATCGAGTCATGAACCAAGGACCAGGAAACCGAAAGACAGGAACCAAAACAGCGGAATCCGATGACCGGAGCCTGCCAAAAACGTGCTCCAAATGCGGCGGGGAACTCGAGTTTACTGGGCAACCCAATCTCTCCGGTCCAGTTTATTTTCACATTTACCGTTGCGAGAACTGCGGGTTGATCCGGCTTCCCGTTCGACAGGAAAGTCCAGAGGGCTGGGGTTAGCAGAAAGTAATACAAATCAGAGGGAGAACAGGTGCGCTCGCTCGGTAACCCTTCGCTTTTGAACACATTTTTTCGTCAAGGTCTCACCAAGAAGTCAGTGGCCTGGTAGAAGAGAACATGTTTGCAAGGTCCCGTATTGTCCTATTTCCAATCTTGATCGGCTGTTTAGCGCTCCTTGCCACAGCTTGTGACGAGTCGGCTGAAAGCGGCGTCCCCCCAGAAACTCCGTCGACCAACGAGGACGCAGGCCAGACGGCAAATAATTCGACACCCCAACCTTGTACAAACAGCTCTACCGAACCGGGAGGCTGTGAATGTAGTAATGAGCCCGGCTTTACGACCTATACCTTCGAGCACCAAGGCCAACAAAGGTGTCTCACCACTTATATTGACCCGCAGAACCCGAGCGAAGCGCTTCCTTTGATCATCGAACCGGATTGCTACACAAGTAACGGACTCCAGGGTCCCGGTCTCATTCAGCCAGCGCGACGTTACGGATTCCGGCATATGCAGCTAACGAGTCCGGATGGAGACTGGGCGTTTCCTCAAAACAATGAAGTCAATGATTCAAACTATCAGACACAATGCGACGAATCATCCACCAAAGAGATCGGTTACCTCAAAAGTGTCTTTACGATTGTCGACAAGATGATTGCCGATGGGGTCGTCGCTTCCGATAAAGTTTTTGTTTCGGGCTTCAGCCAAAATTCAATGTACACCCTCTTTATGGGCACCTGTTTCCCCGAAGAAATCAACGGCATCTGGCAAGGCGGTTCTGGACTGTTTAGCAAGGACGAGGGTGCAAAAGCGCTTCCGAACTGCGAAGGCGCGTGTACCCGATCAGCTTTCCTTGAACATGGTTCAGAATGTCGACAGGTCGAGCCCTGCACCACATGCCAGTACTTCCCGGTATTTCCGGAAAAGACGGGGCGTGCGATCAAAAGCTGTATCGCCATGTACGAAAACGACGGAGCTGCCCACTCTACTGCCGTGCCCGGCTACAAAGTACTTAAAGCTCAGGGACACAAACCACAACTGTACATCTTTGGGGCCGACCGAAGTATTCGCCTGGGCGACCATGAAGAACCTGTCAACTCATGGGCATGGTTGTCGAGCTGTCTCGGCCTTCACGATGCGTGCAGCACACAATGTTCCAATCAAGTCGTTGACTGCATCAATAACTTCCGCATGAATTTCCGTGACCGGCAAGGTCAGCCATACAGTTTTGACAATCCTGACCATCGACAAATAGCGACCTTCGAGTACGATGAATGTTTGATGAGGCATGCAAACGTCTGCGAGCGAGGCTGCTCCGCAACCACGGAAATGCTCCACCTTTTTGAAACTCCGAAGTGTGAATGCGCTCCCGAGGACGCCAGCTGTGACTGTATGACTTCCGACGTGCCAGGTGGATGCGAATAGGGGAAGATCCGAGCATATAAGCCAGGAATAAGCTCTCATCTTTTCCTACAACCTAAACGCAAGTCGCTTGCATTATTATCCCCCACTCGTTAGCGTCTAAGCACTATGCTCAGATATAAGAGTGTCACACCCTGGCAACATCTACTCGGAATAACGTTATTAGTCGTTGCATGCGGTGGCACGGAGGAAGACTCCAGCGAGAACACAGTCCAAAATCAATGCGGCCCGAACGGCCATTCGCATACCGTGAGCGGAGGAGGAACGCATTGTGACTGCAACGATGGTTACTATGACCTCAGCGGAACATGCGTGCCCGAACGGTTGCCACCGACTTCCACTTCTATGGATCCAAATTGCGGGGATTATGGAACATTTAACGGCAAGACGTGCGAATGCATCTCGGGCTACACCCAAATTGGGACCCAAGAAAGTCGAACCTGTGTTGAGATTCCGCTGTGCCAAGGGCTTGACGATTCTTTTGAACCCAATAACGACCCTGACAGGGCGAGTTCAGTCCTCCCAGCCTCCGAATCTCTCTATGCCTGCCCTGCCGACCCAGACTGGTTTGTTTTTGAAGTGACCTCCGGTGATACCGTGCGCGCCGAAGTTCGGTTCAGTGGCGCAGCGGTTGATCTAGACCTTTTCTTATACGGACCAAGTTCACGTACCCCTCGCGCTTTCTCGGTAGGGGACATTGGAAACTCCGAAACCGCCGTCTTTACGGCGCGATCCGATGGAACGGCGGGAATACTTGTTTCGCCCTACGGAATTGGCGAAGGCGAATACCAAATCACCGTGACCGTCGAGAACGGCGAGCCTACTATGTGTTCCCCACCGGGTGCGGCCTGCAATGTCGCAGACGATTGCTGCTCGGGCTATTGTCATCTGCAGCATTGCCACTGACAAACTGCGTATTTCTCACCAACGGTACTAAGACAGATGCTGTTATAGGCAGCCCTCTGAAACTATGAGATAGTACGCGACGTGGCGAGCTTCTGTCATATTGCAGTTGGCCTGGTCACTGCGAAACATTGCCGCCCTTATGCGCCTGTTTTTTCGAAGCAATATGGCCGAGCGGTGTTTTGGATGTCTGTTTTGTCTATGCTTCCGGATGCCGACGTAATCACTTTCGGTATGGGCATTCCTTATGAAGCACCTCTGGGACACCGCGGCGCAGCGCATTCTTTCGTCTTCGCTTTTTTTGCCGGAGGTGTTTTTGCGCCGATCCTTAGGCAATATTTTAGGCTCACTCTCAGACGGGCATATACGCTCGCCTTCATTGCCATCGCGAGTCACGGTCTTTTAGATACCCTCACGGATGGTGGTTTTGGGGTTGGGTTACTCTGGCCGTTTTCTCATGAACGATTCTTTGCACCATGGCGACCGATTCCTGTATCACCTATTGGACGAGCATTTCTTTCCGCCCGTGGACTACAAGTTTTTGCCACGGAACTTTTGTACTGTGTTCCTCTTCTCATTTATGCCTTCTGGCCCAGGAAAAGAGTAAGCGCAGCCCTACTTCAAAGGTCAAAGCCACGAAAAGCAGACAAGGTTGATATATAATCCTCGTAAACTCGTCTCTACACGCTTCAGACCTTGGCACCAGCCATTAGTTGTTCTAGTAGGTGGCTATGAATCGAATATTAACGTCCTTATGTTCTCTCGTGCCCGCTCTACTTATTGCGGCAAACACAGCTAATGCTGGGAAATTAGTAGGTAAAGCAGCGCCCTCTTTTTCGCTGACCGACCAACACGGAAAAAAACACGAGCTCAGCGCGTACAAAGGCAAGACGGTCGTTTTAGAATGGACCAATCCTCAATGTCCTTTTGTCGTCCGACATTATGATGCAAAAACAATGAAGAGCTTGGCGGAGAAATTCGGCTCAAAAGACATTGTGTGGCTGGCCGTCAACTCTTCCCACTTCGTCAAACACGAGGACTCAAAAGCTTGGGCCAAAAAATATGGTCACGCTTTCCCTACACTCATCGATAAAGACGGGAAAGTGGGCAAAGCATATAACGCGCGAACCACGCCGCACATGTTTGTTATCGATGGGAAAGGTATCGTTCAATACGAAGGAGCAATCGACTCTGACCCCTGGGGAGAAGATGCGAAATCCATGAACTATGTGGACAACGCACTACAGGCGATGCTGAAAAAAAAGCCCGTGGACCCAAATGCAACCAAGGCGTACGGTTGTAGCGTGAAATACAAACGTTAGAACCCCTCCTTGCTTTTTTTCTAAGCATTTACGGTCCTCGACATACTTAGGGAAATAGACTGGTTTCTTGAGACTGTTCATAACTAAGTCATCAATGAAATCGACCAACCTCAATCGTCTACGATTCCGCCTTGTTGTTGTGGGCGCGCTGCTTGTTAGCGTTTGGCTGGTCGATTCAATGACCTTCCGCATGCGCTGTCGCGCGCAATTTCAGCAAATACGCCAAGACGAAACGACTGAATTATCCGTATTCATTTGTCGACACGATTTCCATCTCTTTCTCACCGATCACCAAAGGAGCTTGGTAGCATTTCAAGGAGACGAATGGCTCGACAGCGTCGAACTATATACGGATGCAGGCGCCGGAGGCAGACTACATTACGTGAAGAGAGAGAACGAGATTTTAGCCATCGATATGAATGGAGCTCACTTTGAAATCAGCGAGCGCGGAATCAGATCTCTTGGATGGAGATGGTTGAGCCCCCTACCCCAAGGAGAGCTTAGGCGTATCGATAGCCACGGTTCATCACACTATAATGATAAGGCGGTGGTTACACCACCTCAACTAAGAGAGGTTTATCTCTATAAAGATTCGTCCATTTAGTAAAAAAGCAAATCGTAATGGCTCCATGAGAATGAGGTAACTCTGCGACACAGACATTAATTCTAAGCCAGTGATATTTGCCTTCACTCCTCGTCTACATTATCCTTTGAGTATGCCTTTCAGTCTATCCACTGTACGCGGCTCAAGCGGGACCGTCAGAGACCAATGTATATATGCCTCTTTGTGCGCATTTGCTCCTGAACCATTGTTTATCTTGTCGGTAGACGCCTACAACAGTGCACCGACCAAGACGAAGGCTATTGCCATCTATACGACATTTATTGCTGCGGGGGCGTCTCAAATTAATTGCGACCAACTGATTTCAGGGAGTGTCGGCGAAACACTTGAAGCAATTATCGAGCAATATATTGCACAAGCAGCGCAAGCTCGAGAAATGAACTTTTTACGAAGAGTACTCACCTCAAGCTCTCGACAAGCGCAAAGGAATATCTTTGACCCCATGATGAACGGGCTTTTGACGATGCAAGATTCGCCGATGAGTGATGCACTGAACAAAACCGTTGACGGAGCGCCAAGCGTCGGGAAAAAGCCCGCGAAGAAAATCAAAACAGCTCTTTTACAAGCCGGATTCTCTAGCGAGGAACTTGGCCTCACTCTAATTTAGGAGTGGTTCGCTCGAAACAAATAACAATCACCTAATTTGGTACGCAAGACCCAGTATTATCACACGTCGCGCCTTGCACCCTACAATCTTCGTCCCGGCTACATACTGGGCCATCATTCTTGAATTCGCACACAAAATTCTTACGATCTCGACATTTGGCGTCGTTCCATTTTCTAGGTCCGCGGAAATTACCTTCGGCGCAATCCTCTCCGCCTCCCCAGTCATTGGGTTCATTCTGCGCCCAAGATGAGGCGTAAGTGAGGGTGCTTCCATTGGTCCAAGACCAGAGACCTTCCTCCGACCGGTCAGAAAGTGCCATCCAAAAAGTCTGATTGGTCCATCCACGAACGGTATCGCTGACTTCGTCACTTTCTTCTTTTGTCTCAAAGATAACCAACCGTCCGCCCAAACTTGCACAGGCTTTTCGAGAATTTTCCCAGTTCTGTTTATCGTTCAAACAAATCAAATATCCGCGCACTGGTATGCAGTTGCCAAGGGCGACCTCGGCCCCTTTAATCTCCTGTGGTGAGCGAGGCAAAAGCTTGTACTCACCATCTTCGTAATGCACCAGCGCTGTCAGAGTCTCAAAACGGGTTCCAGGTTCCAACCAACTAAAATCAAACTCAACGAAGGTATCATTCACGACAATAGCGTCATCGACCACAATTTCACCTCTTGTGGCTCTCGTGGCGGTCACCACCAGATTTTTCAATCGAACCAATACGCCTTCATACATTTCTGCGGAATCCGGATAACGTAAATTTTGACTACCCAACGCGACCGCCAGAGCAGCAGTACTCGTTCCCGTCTTATTCATGGGTTCGTCTTCTCGCAACTTAAGTTGCGTGAGTGTCTTCGTTGTATCTGTTTGATGAATCGAATCCCAAAAAAATTCTTCAACCGTTCCTTCTACGTCAATCACATCTCCTATCCGGAGGCTGGTCGAAAGAGGAGCCGTGAGTCGAACGTACAGACCGCTGTAGGGACGGTTCGTCCCATCGGCGATAAAGAACCCGTCTTCAGTGACTTGAGAAGTCACAATTACACTTTGAAGTTTATACGTTTTATCGAGCTCAACTAAGCCTTGTTGAATCTCCCAGATACCAGGTTGCACCGCAGTACCAGCATCGTAGCCTGCCGCCGGATTGGGCTGATAAACACCGCTGTCCACCCCGGTTATCGAAGGCGGGAGGGTAATGGTCTCTTGGCTACAAGCAAAAGTAGCGAAGACCAGGAGAAACAATGCGACTATCGGCTTTGACGATACGACAGCTTTCTTTCGGTAGAAAAGACCAAAGATTAACAATAAGAACACGAAAGAGGTTGGCGAGGCATCATAACTCTTGATGGCACAAGAACAACTCCAACTAGAATTTTGTTCGGTGTCAGATATCGATGTTCGTGACGAAGCGGGCGTCAACGTCGAAGAATCAACCAAACAGTTTTCATTTACGACACCGTCGCAATTCTCATCGAGCATTTCAGCATCGCAGACCTCCTGGGCTCCTGGATAAATATAAGGATTATTTGGACTGCAGTCGTCTCGGTCGCAGGCGCCGTCCTGATCTTGGTCTACGCACTCAGTACTGCATATACCCACGGATAATGAAAGCGATGCGTCGTAAACGGGGTTACACGGCGAATAGTGAACATCACAATCAGAGCCGACGGCGCAGACTTCTCGACAAACAAAACCACTGCCATCGTCGAGACATAAAGCACCATCTACGCAGGATACTTCTCTAGGCTCACAGGCCTCTCCTACAGGAATTCTGCTAGAAGACAAACAGTAGGTCGCAATCCATGGGGCTGCAACGCATGCCGCATCCTCGCCGCAATTACCGCCACTGAGGCGACATTTTTCATCAGGCATACATTCGAGAAGTTCTGGGCGGCATTGTTGTGAAACACACTCGACAGACTCATCGTCAGTCATGAAATCGGTACACTTTTCGATACGACAAACTTCGATGTCGTCCAATGCGCTCTGCGCAGATAGAGAGCCTTCATAGTAGCAAGCATCCAAGCAATTTAGGTCTCTTTCATCACAACGTTCGATACATCGGTGTAGGCCGCCACAAGTTTGCTGGCCCGTCACAGCTTCAATGCCTGACTCACAACCGTAGATTTGACGACGGCAATTTTGTTCTAAACAAGTGCGCCCGCCATTGGGGCAATTGTCCCGCGCACATTCCGAAACCTCTCGATACAAGTACGAAGCCATCGGTGTCGCTCGAAGAAAACATAAGACGCTGCACGCGTATTCGCGGCATAATCCCAAACACTCAGTGATGCCCTGGCATTCAGGTTGGCCACATTGTGCGTTGTCACAAACGCCAGTTTCGTCGCAGACCCCGTCACATTGACAGATTTCAGGAGAATCTAAGCAGCCCTTACCATTGCCCATCGTTACGTCAATCCAGGTCTGATGGGCGTCTGTTCGAATCTGAGTGGAAAAATTCAGGCATTTTTCATCGCCAAAAACAGTGCTGTTGACACCGATAATCTCGAAGTGGTCTTCAATCCAAAGCAAACCTGGACCACCCGAATCACCAAAGCAAACCCCACCTCCTTCTTGTTCCGTAACGTAAATACTCGGCGCAGTTCGGTACAAAGTCGCATCGACCGAGCGCTTGCGGCCACCACCGCCACCCTCAGGGTTGTCCACGCCGAATCCAACGTAGAACAAAGGCGAGTTAATGCGTTCATCAAGATCTTCTCGATTGAATGGGAGCGGGTCGATATCGTTCACTTCCTCGGCTAGTTCGAAGAGTGCGATGTCGTTGGGACGATCGCCGCCGGGTTCATAGTAGTCCGGATGAACGAAAATTCGGCTCGCGGGAACACGGCGACCACTCTCTTTATCATTCGCATTATTTCCGATGTAAAAGTGCAAATGGTAGGTATCCGAAGGGGGAGCGTCACGGGGCGTTCGCTGGATGACGCCTTCGATGCAATGGGCGGCTGTGAGAACCCAGCGCGGCGCAATCAGGCTCCCTGTGCAACTCGTACTTGATGGCTCTTTTCCGGGGACCGCGATAACGAGTCCACCAACCGCAGGAAAGCCCTCTTCGTCACTGCCATTCACAATACCTTGTGAGGAGCTCTTCGTCGCTGAATCAGAATAATTAGAGCCGCCATCACAAGCGATGAGGCTCATCAGGAGTAAGCCATACCGAAAGGCCTTCACCTCTCTAATAAGCCCGGAAGACCACAAATGCACAAGCCGCCGCTTGGCGGTTGATGAAAGCCCGAAGGTTACATTGTAACCAACGGAGACAAACCTTGACGTAAAAACAAAACCGACCGTGCAAGTCTCAATGAGCGTCTACTGTCGGCATTATTTGCGGAGCTTTTTTGGGCGTTCAATCGTTATGAATAATCCCGAACTGTTGGAGATATCAGGTACTTGAACATTCTGGCATGGTCATAAGCTTCCTACTCCATCTCGAAACTTACTCTTACCTCCGCCGAAATTGATATCTGTCCCAAGGCTAAGCCATCAGAGTCCGCTCCCGAAGACTGAAGACTGATTCGATTCTGCACCGTGTTGTTTGTCATTGATCGATGCTCTCCCCAGCGATTCTCAGTGACAGTCATCGATATTGGCTTCAATAGCTTCATTCCAAGTGTATTCGCCGCAGCCTTCGCTTTATCTTTCGCAGCAATTGTCGCGAGTTTCCGGGCCTCATCTCGATGCTTTCGGAGCTCAGTCGAGACAAATTGAACTCCGTTGATCCGAGTAACGCCCATTTCGAAAGCCTTGCGAATCACTGTCTCGTATCTACTAGGATCGACGAGGCGAACTTGGATGCTCTTTGTCACAGTGTAGAACCTCACCTTAAGAGGGTCGCAATCAGCGGAATTTCGCTGCTGACCAGAGCAGTAGTAATAGTCCGGTGACACTCGATGATGATCGGTTTGCACGTACTTCGACTTCACCTTCAATTGCTTTCGCAAAAACCGTAGGTATCTTTTTACGACTGCATCATTTTCGTTTTGAGTTTTCAATAAATTTTCACCTCGGTTGGAGGCCGTGAGCGATACGACGACAGTGTCTGGGACAACCTTAACCTCAGCAGAACCCGTCACCGAAACTGTTCTTTGAGGAGTCTGAGCCATAGATG
>Ga0163109_10001876_pt1 | contig 16513 bp, 5 predicted proteins | sample CRUFie1St13metaG_FD_108704 | JGI IMG/M metagenome (GOLD analysis project Ga0163109, IMG submission 108704) | Marine microbial communities from the Costa Rica Dome - CRUD Field 142mm St13 metaG | ecosystem: Environmental > Aquatic > Marine > Oceanic > Photic zone | place: Costa Rica: the Eastern... | reverse complement strand
CCTGGAACACTTTACCAATCTACAATATCACCTGTATATCCAGAAACTGTATGTTGGTTTTATCAAAAAAATATAGAAACCATAGAAAGCGATGTTACAAATGTTGTATTTCCTCCAGCAAGCAATATAAATATAATAGGTCAAAGTACTGATGGTTGTCAAGACTCACCTTGCTCTGGAAAAGAAGTTGGTTACTTTGGGCCTCAAAATTATAGTTGGAATGAGAAAGATGGTATTGGTGATGCTGTTAACAATGCTCCTTTAAAAGTATATGATTCTGAAGGAAATCCAATAAATAGTTCTACTCTTGAGGTTGAAGTTGTATCCGTTGATGATTATGAAGGCGAAAGTGTGCCAACATATTTTGAGATTCAAAAAGTTGATAATGAAACATTTAACTTGCTAGTTAAAGAAAAAGTTTCTTTCAACAGCACAACATCTCAAGAAAATCCACATCGCATAACATATAAAATAAATGATCCAGACAACAATATTGAAAACGTATTAGAAGAACACAACATATCTCTTGGAAATTCTGCACCTATATTAGCTAAAGCTATAGGACGAGCACCAGTTGGCTCGACTAATAGTTATCCAGCCAGTGAAGATCAAGCGTTGAGAACATCTGGCACTAACTGGTATAAAACTCCTCCTTCTGATAGAGAGGATGCTGAAAATTGGATGGAAGATTTTTACGTAAATACCACGACCTCAGGTCCTATTAATAACGCTAGTATTATTGTTTGGTCACAAACGCAGTGGAACAGTAGAGAAAGTAGCAGCAAGGATAGTCCTACTGACACTATAACATTACCGTATATTAGTATTATATCAAGATCAAGCAATGGTATGACTCAATTACCTATAAACGACAACGATTCAGGTAATAGAAATTTAAACAGTTCTAGACTTAAAAATCTAACTATTACAGATTTTGAAGTTACAGCTACTACTTGTAAAGTAGAATTAGGGGATAATGGCTTTGCGTCAATTAAATCAATTGGAGACAAAGATGACACTAATGATTTCCAAAATTTCCTGGACAACAAAAGGCAACAAGGAGCTGGAACATATGGTTACCCTCTAACTACAAGTACCGGTGGCAAATTTCCAGTAAGTACAACTAATACTAGAAACGGTTTCATGCATTTGCAAGGCGACTTTAGGTTTTTAGACAACGAAATGGGTTGGAACAGCGCGACATGGAATGGAAATGGTGATAAAAGAGCTGGTATACTATTACAAGTTAAGTATAAACTAAAAGACTTTGGTGGCTTAAAATCAAATGAATTTGTAACAAGATGCGTTGTGTACAAAGGCAGTTAACATACGTAAAAATAAAAAAATGAGTTTAATAGTTGAAGTAGATTTTTTTAACGCCTATATAGCTAGGCATGTTAGGTCAACGCTGAAGGATGATTTCTTTTGCCAAAATGGAATTTGGCTTCCTGGAGCTACACTTCCAGGTCCATATAGATTTGATCTTGATACAAGTAATTATCCTTCAATTAGAGGAGCTATGAATTTAAGACCGGGACCAGGGACTGAATATGATTTTTTTGGTGATGTAAATCCTTTTAGGCCTGTGAGAAGTAGAAAGGGAAAGTGGTTACAAGGCGCTTGGACTGCTGATCCTGTCAGTGGGCAAGGCTGGGGACCTGTAACTAGCCCGAACGTTAAAAAATTCGATTTTGTATTTACTCAATATATTTTACCACCTTTCTTTAGTCAAGAAAAACAAACTACAAGCGGTTTATTTGGTAGAAATATTTTTCAAAAAATTAGAAAAAGAAGAGAAGCTGCAAATTCTGGAAGTTTAAATGCGCAAATTTTTGAACTTCAAGTATCAAGTTTAAGTCTTGATCCTGATGGTCCATGTGATGTTTATATAGCTATAGAACAATGTCAGTGGAACGATGATGGAGAAAGAGATATAACAAGCTTTGATAAAAAATATCTTGAAGAAATTGCAGATGACGGTAATGGTAATAAAATTTATGGTGCAAAAATAGAAATAGGGCCATCAGAAGATTTTAGAAGATTATTATATATTATTGGCAACGACGGTAGTTGTGGTGGTGATGGTGACAACGAGGCTGTTAGAGAAAACTTACCAATAACTTACGCTGCTATAGGTCCAAAAGTTTTTTACGGAAAAAAGTTTGCACAAACGTCTGACAATTGGTATTTAGAAGAGGGTAGAATAAGAGGTGGTTTTAATAACACTTCCACCGGTCAAGGTGTTAGAGCATATTTAGATGAGCCAGAGCCATTGCAACAAAAAAGAATAAATACATTGATATACTCAGGTATTTATAACTCTAGAACAGGTATAAACCAAACAAATGTTTTTTCAGTTGGAACAGATATAACCAAGTCTCTAGACCCATCTCATGGATCCATACAGTTAACTCATGCTGAAGATACTAACTTAATAGTATTTCAAGAAAATAGAATACATAGAGCGTTAATAGATAAAGATGTTATATATACAACTGAAAGTGGTACTCAAACTCAAGCTGGCAATGCTGTTATTGGTCAATTTGTACCATACACTGGAGACTATGGAATAAGTAAAAATCCAGAATCATTTGCAATATATAACTATAGAAAGTATTTTTCAGACAGAAATAGAAATGCTATAATGAGGTTATCTAACGATGGGTTAACTGAAATAAGTATGTACGGTATGTTAGATTGGTTTAGAGACAATCTAGCTGAAATGAAAGAAAATACTACAATATCCGTTGAAGGCGCTGCTGTTGGAGATATATCAGCAGGTTCTTTAATAGGTGATTTTGCTTTTAGAGGTACATCTGCCAATCAAATTCAAGTAGGAATGAAGATTCTTGTAGATGGTTTTATAAGTAAAGATGATAATATTATTGTAACTTTTATAGAGTATATAGACACGGCTATTAGACTTTGGTTTAATAAGCCTATTCCATTCAAGCTTCAAGACGGAACATCATGTGATTTTATAATTAGTTATAAATCTGAAATTATAGGTGGTTGGGATATTCATAACAAACAGTACGTTGTTTCTTTACAAAGATACCCTAACAAGCTAAAAAACATTCAAGGTACTGAAAACAACAGAAAAGATTCTTATACGCTAGTGTTTGACGAAAAAATAAATGGTTGGGTATCCTTTATGAGCTACAAGCCTGATTTTATGTTTAGTATATTAAACAAGTTTTATAGCACAGAATCAGAAAATTTATGGCAGCATTATAATGAAGTTAGCCCTTATAGAACTAAGTTTTACGATGATATTTACGATTCTAGTATAACATTTGTATTTAACCAGGGTCCTTCAACAATGAAGAATTTTACAACTATAAACTATGAAGGTGGAAGTGGTTGGGAAGTTGAAGGTTTTACCTCTGGAAAAGAAGGTATGACGAGCGTGGCTGGGTCTTGGCAAGAGTTTGACGACACTATAAAACCTGTTAAAAGTTATGAAGAAGGATTATATTACGATGCTTTAACTGGACAACCATTGAGAGCTGGTTTCAATAGAAAAGAAAATAAATATGTAGCTAATATAATATCTGATTCTGTTATTAGGCCTGGTGAAGTTAGATCTGGTCCTGTTACTACAGGTATAAAAGGTTATTTTGCAACTGTTAAAATAAAAACAGATTCAACTACCGATCCAGGTGGTATAAAAGAGTTATGGTCAGCTGGCTCTGACTTTATGCCTACTAGTGGGTTTTAGTAATTAAATTAAATTAAATGGAAATAAAAGTAAGAAGTTTTGAAGATAAAGACTTCAAACACATAGATAAATGGTGGTACGATTGGCAAGGATCTATAGTAGATCACGAAATACTACCAAAGACAGGTTTTATGGCTGAGTGTGGTGGTAAACCTGTTTCTGCTATATTTATGTTTAAAACTAACTCTAATAGCGCAGCTATACAATGGGTTGTTTCAGATAAAAATTATAGAGAAGTAAATAGAAACTTAATACTAAAAGAGTTGATAAAAGCCTGCGAAGAAGAGTGGAAAAAAGACGGTGGTAAGTTTTTATTTTTTTGGGGAAATATCAAAAGCTTTAATAATAATTTAAGAGAAATAGGTTTTTTAACAGGTGACACTGGTTATGAACAATTAATAAAAAGAATATAAAATGGGTAATAATAGTAACGACGCGTTTGCAGATCAGCAAAATGTATTAATTACAAAACTAGAAGGTTTAACCGAAAGTTTTGCTGATAAAGCTAATATAAAACAGCAACAGCTAGATTACTTGGTAAAGAACAGGCAGGCGGCTATAAACCCTTATGAGCAAGTTACTAATCAATTTGCTAATCTACCTGTAGCTACAGCTGCTGCTGAAATGCAAGCTGAAGAAGCTGATATATCTTTAGCTAATACACTAGATACTATGGCTGCAACTGGCCAAAGTGCTGGTGGTGCTACAGCTTTAGCTCAAGCTGCTCTTAGAAGTAAGAAAGGTATTGCCGCTAGCATAGAGCAACAAGAAGTTAAAAACGCCAAACTAGCAGCTCAAGGAGCTGATTCAGTACAAAGACTAAAAGCTGAAGGTGAAAAATTCAAGTTTAAAACTATAGAGGGTAGACAAGAAGCTGATATAAATAGAACATCCGCTTCACTAGATCAAGCTAGAAATGCTGAGTTGCAAGCTCAAACTATGCTATCTCAAATGCAGTTAGAAAAAGAAATGTTTACTGGACAGGTATAAAATAAATAGAAAATGAGTTACACTAGACCTAAAGATATAACAAAAACACTAAGACCTGAAACTTCTTCGCCTTCGAATGTTAAGCTTCACAATCAAACTATACAACAACAGAGGCAAAGTGCTAATATAAGAACATTAGTAGAAACTGGTTTAAGCATTGGTGGTGATTTATTAAAGAAGAAAATGGGTTTAAAGCATTTTGCTAAAGACGCTATTGAAAGATCTATTAAACTACAAGAAAGTGTAGCTGCTTATGGAACTCCATTTGATACTTTTAATGAGAGTGCAACCTCTTTAATGGACAGTTTGGTCACTCAACATAATAAAATATCTGGTTATTTAGATAGAGGAGAATCTAAAAATGTAAACTTAGCAAACATAGAGCTAGCTAAAATAGAAGGAATAGTTGATCAATATCAAACTGGTATGGTTGATATAATGGCTGTATCAAAGGTTATTGAAAACGCAATGAAAATATATGCTCAAAAAGGAGCAGGCGCAGCAGGTACTTTAAGTGTTGCAGGAGCTTTACCTCCTCAGCTAAATATAATAGACAAGATAAGAAGAGGTGGTGAGTTAGCAAAACACATAGATATAGATCACGATGGTACCAATATAATACTAACAGATCTTTCTAAAGAAGCTATTAAAATGAATGGTGGCGTTGCACCTATATTAAACCTAGGTGAGTTTCATAAAGCTTTACAAGACGAGCAAAAGCCTTATATAAAGCTTGTCCCAAATATAGAAAAAGAATTAAAAAACGCTTACGATCTATTTACAAAAAACAGTAATGGACAATATAATGACAACTTTGCAACAGTGCCAGAGTCTTTTAACGAAGAAAATAAAAGACGAATGTCAGAAGAAAATTTAGACCCATTACCAAAAGCAGCTGCTCAAAGAGAGTTAACAGAAAAAAGGGAAATAGCACTTTTAGAAGCTTTAAAAGGTGGGCCATTAAATCTTGGTGGTGTGTATGTTAAAGATAAAAACGGTGAACTTATAGTTGGTGGTGGAATGTTTGATGGGTTAATTATGACTCATGGTGAAAGTATATGGGAAGATATGATGCCCACTAGCGTAACAGGAAAAAAAGAGTGGCCCGCTATGGTTACTCCACCTGCAAACACACCTGAATACAAGGCGTACTATGATGATTTTAAAAAACCTATGATAGATTACTTAGCTGCTAGAAGTGTAGAAGAAAACGCTATTGACTTACAAAGAGAAACCGCTATTAATAGAACCACTAATAAAGGTGGAGATCCCAACATTTACAATCCTAAAGGCGACAAGTGGAAAGAGGGTGAAAAAGAAGCATATAAAGAAAACAAAGATTCAGGTAGAAATGATTACTACAGTAAAGGATCTGATAGGTTAAGCTCTAAGTTTATAACAACCTCATCTTATGATGAAGATTTAAAAAAGCTTGAAAGTGCTAGAGTAGGTGACATACTTGTATTATCTGATGGTACTAGAATAAGAAGAAAAAAATCTCAATAACAACAATATGCAGAATAAGAAATTACAGTTGCCTTACGGTTTTGAAATTATAGGAGAAGAAAAAGAATTAGAAATACCTTCTGATTTTGAAGTTGTTGAAGAGGGAGGTCCGGGAGATGATAAAAAAAAGAAGAAAGCTACAACAAAGGAGGATGCGAATGCTGTAGCGAATACAGGTTCAGCATCGGAAAATGGTTCATCGGATTCAAGAAAACTAACAAATGAAGAACAGGTTGATATGGCTTTTGGTAAGGAAGAGAAAGAAGAACCTTATAAGCCTATAAACCTAAACGAATTTTTAGACGAAGCTGAAATTAAAGAAAGCAATGAAGACAAGGAGTTTAGAGAAAAGATAGCTAGTGACATAGCTAAGAAAAAAGAAAAAAGAAAAAACCAAATAATAAACTCTAACTTTAATCTTAGAGATGATGGTAAGTACACTGAGGATGATGTTAGAGCTTTAATTGATTTAGGTGTTGAAATACCAGAGGAAATATCTTCAAAGTTGGGACAACCACAAGATCCCTTGCAGGCTTCTAAAGCAAAGGCTTTTGGCTTAGATGACCAAACTGTTTTTAATATAGAAAATTCTAAAATAATAGAAGATTTATTTAGCAATAAAAATGGTAAAAGTCCAGTTGCTCAAGAAGTTTACGATGTTCTTCAAGAGCAAAGATCTAATGAATCTAAAAAAATAAAAAACTCTACAGCTTTAAAAGCAGTAGGAAGTGGAGGCGATGTTAACAAGTACACCACTGATAGATTAAGCAGTTTAGCCGAAGATCATTCGTTGCTTTTTGCTGGTAAAGAGAATTACGACAAGTTAAAGAATTCTAAAGATAGAAAAGAGAGAGAGAATATACTTAAAGATATATTTAACTCTGATACGGCTAGAGAATTCATAGATGATGAAGGTAATTACATAGACAAATCTAAGCTGTCTAGAGCTGAGTTAAATAAGCAAGCTGAACAAACAGCTGCAAAAGTAAACGAATACTCTTATATGGCTCCTAATGAGCTTTATAAAGCGTATGATGATGTTGAAAATGAATTAGTTTCTTTAGGTTCACAGTTGTTCAATAAAGGGGAAGAAGGAATAATGAGTGGAACTAGCTTGATGCAAAAGGGTAATGAATTTTTCATGAACTTAGGTTTTGATGGAGAGACTTATGGTAAAGAGGGTAAGGACAAAGCTCTTAGTAAAGATATGCTTGACCTTGAAACGATGAGACTTACAGGTGAGGCTCCTAAAAATTTAACATTCCTACCTAAGAGTGACAATATATTGGTAAGTAAATATAACAAAAAACTTAAAGAGTTTCAAACACTGCAAAAAGCAATAGGTTTAAACGTTGATCTTACATCGTTAGAAAGATCCTCAACTAGTGATATACTTTACAATGAGTCAATGAGAGCTTTTGGTTTTGAGCCTTTTAGTATAAACGAAATGCAAAACCTAATGGTTTATAATATAAATCAAGATAGGTTAGGTATAAAGGCTAATCTTGCAGAGCAAGGTATATTTGGGGAAAGAGGTGAAGAATATGTTAAACAACCAGGACAACTTTTAAATACTGAAATGGTTATATCAACAATACCTGGTTTCACTATGATGGGGTTGGAAGTTGCTGGTACATACATGCTTTTAGGAGGAGCAGGTGGATTAGGTAGAGTAACAACTGGTATAGGTAGTATAATAGAAGCTAACTTACTTAGAACACCTCTTAGTGCTAAAACAGCTGAGGTTGTTGGTAAGTTTACAGCTGGTGTTATGTATGAGTCTGTTGGTTTAACAGGGTCAAATATTATAGGTAGTAATGTTTTTGGAAGAGAAAAAATGGCCGTAGTGCCTTTCGCTGGTGGTGCTACATTTGCTAGAATGGGTGGAAATTGGATGTTAAACACCACTGGTAATGCTATAAAAAACTTAGCTGTTCAAAACAGGTACGTAGGTAACGTTGTGAATTTTTTAGATAAATTGCCTGGTGGTTCTACCATTGGTGGAGCTATTAAGTTTGCTGCAAAGCCCGCTATAGGTGCTACATCTATAAAAGCTGGTGAGTTTGGTGCTGGGTTGGTAGACGTGGCAGAAGGTGAAATGGATTTCACAACGCTATGGCATGAGATAAAAGATGCTGACGCTTTCTGGGAAACATATGGAGCGCTGTTGTTTATGGCCAGCGCAAGACCAGATACCTATACTCAGAAAGTTGTTGAGAATTTCCATAAAGATATAATTAAAACATTAGGAAATGAAAAGCAGATAAAAGGTATGGCTAATCAGATAGGTGTAGACTTTAATGATTTAAAAATAGAAGATACTAAAAATTCTGCTCCAGCTAGTTCAAAAATAAACGAAGCTTTAAACAGTAAAAAATTAGAGATAATAAAAGACGAATCATTAACTGAAGAGCAAAAGCAAGTTAAAATAGAGGACCTTCAATTTGTAGCTGGAAGACTTAAGGTTATTAATGCTTTATATCAAGTAAACACTAATGTTAAGGCTGAGAACTGGAATACTAAACATAAAAACCTTCAACTAACTATAAAGTCTCTTGGAGCTGGTAACGCAATAAGCCCTAAAGATATAGTCAATATAGCAGAAGCTGGGTTTTCTAACAACGGTACATCTGTTGTTTTAGAATTTATGGATAAGTTTAACATGTCGGAAGGTGAGGCTAACAGAGTGTTTAAGCAATGTTTGTCCTCATATACTCAAGCTAGTAGGTATTTTAAAGATCCTAGTAGTAAAAACTTTAATTCGTTTTTAGAAAGTACTCAATCAGAAGGAAATTATGAACTTGAAAAAGCGGGTTTACAACAACAGTTAAAAGATAAAGTTATTAGTAAAGCTACTTATGAGGCTGAAGTTTCTAAAATAGAGGATAACATAATTCTAGAACAAACAAAGCAATCAACATTAATAGACATAGCTAAAGGTGAAACAGATGCTAGAATAAAAGAAACTTTAGACTATGCTGAAGAAGTTAAGACCGATGGATCTGAAATATTAGAGCTTTCGTCTGATAAGTTTAACGAGCTTAAGGCAAAGCAGGGTGGTAAAACTGACAATATAGGTTATGGTTTTCAAACTGTTGTTGATGGTAAAACAGTTTTTGTAATGAACAAAGACGCTATGTCTCCACAAGGTGGTGTTTACAAGTGGACTTCTGGTGGAAAAGAATATACAGCTAAAGGATTTAAAGGATCAACTGTTAAACACGAGTTGTTTCACCCTGTATTTGAAAGAAAGTTTGATGCTCAAGCTATAGAAAATAGAGTAAAAGAAAGAGTTGATAAGGGCATGTCAGAGGAGCAAGCTAGATCTGAGATAAGAAAAGAAGATCTAGAATACATAGATGCTTTTAAAAATAGATTAAAGGAACTAGGTATATTTAATAAAATAGAGCAAGAAATGCTCAAGAGACCTGACTATAAAAAATTAATACAATTCAACAAAAGAGATGTAAACTTAGAAAAAGAATTTATTAATGAGTTTATTGAAGCTCAAAGTGAAGGAGAGTTAAACACGCTGCTAGAAGGAGCTAAGACTAGAAAGGTAGGAACAGAAGTTGTAGATTTAAAAAATGGTGCTGATGTTGTAGACTTCTTTATAGAGGGTGTTGATAAGACAATTGAAGGTAAAGTTAAAATAAAAGAAGCTTTGGGAGAGTTTGATAAACTCACTGGAGATAAATCAAGTATTCAAGAGTCTACTAAATTAGATGAGGTAAAAGCTAAAGAGCTAGCAATAGAAGCTAACGGAGATATAAACAACTTAAGTAAACCTCAACAAGAAAGTCTTGTAGATCAATATAGATTATTAGGGCTTAAAGCTTTAGGATTTGTTGAGGGTAAAGGTATACCTGGTAAACCAAAAATAACTAGAGAAGAGGCTGTTTCATTTGTCGATGTATACTTACCGTCTATAATTAGAAGATACAATAATAAAAAAGGAGATTTCTCTACTATGGTTTTTAATAACATTAAACCTAAGAGACAAGCTTTTTATGGTAAGCAAGAAAAATTAGAAGAGCAAGGTAAACAAAAAAGATTAAGCGATAAAGTTGATAGTGAAGGTAATAGAGAGTTTGATGTAGCTGATAAAGATCTAAATCCTTTAGAAAGGTTAGAAGCTCAAGAGATTAAAAACGAATACGATTTACCAGAGATAAAAGAATACAACCCACTAAATGAAAGAAATGTAAAACCTTTTGAAGGTGAGATAATAGAAAGCGTAGACATAACACCTATTGATGCTACTATAATTAGAACTGGTGGCGTAAAAGAGATTGGTAAAAGGTATGGTGATAAAATAGCTTCCATAGTTTATGATATACCAGAATCTAAACTTGATCCTAAAAATAATCTAACATACGCTAAGAAGTATAAAGATGGGGTTCCAGAACCATCTGAAGCTGGTAACATACAAAAAGCTTTTTCTGATGCTAACAAGGTAAAGTCTTTTATAAAGAATTTACCACTTACAAACGTTAGCTCTGAGCAAACATTGTTAGAGGGTAGAATTAAAAAAGACGTTTCAAGAGACGTTTATGGATATGGTTTAGGTATACCAAATAATATATTAAAATTATTCTATAACAAAACTGGAAAAAGATCTAAAGGTTTGACTAGCCAAACAGCAGTGTGGGAGCTTAAGCCTGAGTTCAAAGGTGATATATCTAATGAGTCTATAAAACAATTTCAAGACGCGTTAGGTATAACAGGCGCTGGTGAATTAAACAATTACGATAGAAAAATTGGGCAAAATTTAAAAGGTATAGCAAAGCTAGAAGGATCTTTAATTGCTAACACTGTTGTTAGAAACAAGGTTAGTGGTATGGATATTAAATCCTCTATAAGTAAAGAACAACTATTAGCAGACTTAAAAGCTGGTGCTAATAAATTTCAAGCTTCAGAAAAAGAAGTTGAAGCATTGATTGATATAGTGGATCTTGTAGGTAGTAGAAAAAAGGTTAATATAGAAGACATAATAAAATATAGAAAACTAAAAGGAAAGGGAGCTGATTTAATTAGAAGTTTCTCTAAACCAGGTTCACTAGCTCAAATGGATCAAGCCATTAAAAATGGTACTGTAAGTAAGGTTATTCTAAATGAGTTATATAAAATGGATTTAGACTCTCCTGAAACTAAAAGAGTGTTAGAAGATATCAAAGTAGGAGATATAGCTAGAAGAGAGGGTATAACAAGAAAACAAGTTATTGAAAGATATGTTAAAAACGCTTGGCAGAAAAACGCAAAAGAGCTTCAAGAAAGTATAGGTTTTAAATCTAAGTCTATGAAAGATAGAGGTAGCAAAGAAAACTTTGTTGCGTCGAAACCATATATATTAGACTTTATTCAAAGAAGTATACCTGAAGGAAAAACGTTTGCCGATCTACCAAAAGCTGCTCAGAACATGATACTTAAAACTCTTGGATCTGGTGATGGTACTTTATCAACAAGTAGAAAGACGAAAGATGGTAATTGGGTAGTTATAGGCCAACAAACTAATGAAAGACCTTTTACTTATAAAGAATATGGTTTAAAAGAAGGGGAAACAGTTGAGTTATTAAAAAAGGTTTATGAATTAGAAGATGGTGATCTAGTAGGTAAAGGTAAAGATAATAGCGAATGGGTTGATGAGTTTTATTATCCAAATGCTTGGGGTGGTAAAGGTAGAAATATACTTAATATAGCTGGTGTAAATGTACCACTTCCAGAACTTGTTGCTAGGTTTCAAAAAAATTACAAGGGAAGAAAACAGAAAGACATACCTTACGAAAACATATTAGGTGCTAATAAAAAAGCATTAAAAAGTCTTTATAATAACATGAAAGAAGTTGTTATAAATAGTGAAAATCCAAGAGAAGCTTTAGAACACATGATTGATCTACAGCTCGCACAAACTAACAGAGCTAGTGGTGGTATTAAAGGTTTGGTAGGTATGGAGTCTGTGACTACCTATGGTGAAAGATCAAATCCTAAGTTACCTAAATTAGTACATAACGAACATTTATCTGAGCTTTTTTCTATGACAAAAGACTTTAGCTTAGCTATGGATCGCTATATAAAAGGAGAACAAACTTTAGAATCTCTTGATCTTCAAATAGAAAGAATGGTAGAAGATGCTAGCCAAGCTTTAATAACTGAAAAAAGAAGAGCTATTAAAGATGCTAGCGGTGCAGCTGTTAGGGATTACCTAAATACATTGCTATTTTTAGGTAAAGATGCTACTAAACAAGTTCCTTTAGTTGAGGGAGAACTAGGTGAGGTAGAAAACATGTTGGAGATCATGAGAGATAAAGGTGTAGTAGATCTAGTAAAGCAAATAAAAGAAACACCATATGACAAACTTACTGAAATAGGTGTAATTGAGAAGCAAAAACAAGTTAATAGAAAAAGTATAATTGCAACTCAAAAATCAAACGACAATTTAGTTAAAGAAGCTGGATTAAATCTTAGTGAAAAAATGACAACTAAAGAAGTTGTTGATGTGTTAGGAAAAAGAGATCAAGCTATAAGGTTGGCTAACAGAATGAAAAAAGTACCTAAAAAAATAAGGGTTTTTGATTTTGATGACACTGTTGGTACTAGTAAAAACAAAGTGTTTGCTACTAAAGATGGTAAGAAGAAAACTCTTAATGCTGAGCAGTTTGCTAAAAAAGGTTTACAACTTATAGATGAAGGTTGGAAGATGGACTTCTCTGACTTTAATAAAGTAACTGAAGGAGGTAAGGGTCCATTGTTTGATTTAATGAAAACAATGAATGAAGCTGATGGCGTAAGAGATATACATATATTAACAGCTAGAGCACCTGAAGCAGCACCTGCTATACACATGTTTTTAAAAGAAATGGGTATTGATATACCATTAGAAAACATAACAGGTTTAGGCAACTCAACTGGCAAAGCTAAAGCTGATTGGTTAGTTAACAAAGCTGCGGAAGGTTATAATGATTTTTACTTTGCTGATGATGCTCCTCAAAACGTTAAAGCTGTTCGAAAAGCATTGGAAGTGCTAGATATTAAATATCAAGTACAGCAAGCTAGAATGTTAGAAAGCACTAAGCTTAGTGAGGACTTTAATAAAATAATAGAGGAAAAAACTGGCATTGGAGCAGAAAAAGTCTTCTCAGATATTAAAGCGGAAATAAGAGGTAAAAAGAAAAATAAAATAAAATTCTTTATTCCTCCTTCAGCTGAGGATTTCTTAGGTTTATTATATACCACTCTTCCTAAAGGTAGTAAAGGAGATGCTGCTTTAAAGTTTTATCAAAAGAACTTGTTTGATCCATATACTAGAGCTACTGATAACTTATCTAAGGATAGGGTTACTTTAATGGATGATTTTAAAGAACTTAAAAAACAACTAGAAGTTCCTAAAGATCTTAAAAAACAAACAGAATCTGGTTTTACCAATGAGCAAGCTGTTAGAGTTTACCTTTGGAATAAACAAGGACAAAAGATACCTGGATTGTCTAAGACCGATCTAAACGAACTAACAACTATAATAGAAAGTAATGGTAAGTTAAAAGCTTTTTCAGATCAAATATTAACCTTAACTAAAGGTGATGGCTATTCTGAACCTGGTAGGTCTTGGCAAGCAGGAACTATAACTACAGACTTAATAGATTTATTAAATAAAACTAAAAGATCTAAGTATCTACAACAGTGGAATGAGAACGTAGAAGTTATATTTAGTAAAGAAAACATGAATAAGTTAGAAGCTTCTTTTGGTCCAAAATATAGAGAAGCTATGGAGAACATGTTAGTTAGAATGAGATCTGGAAGTAATAGAACAGCTGGCAACAATAGGTTAAACAACCAAGTGTTAGATTATATAAACAACTCAACTGGTGTTACAATGTTTATGAACACTAGATCAGCTTTACTTCAAACTATATCTTCTGCTAACTTTACTAATTGGACTTTTAACAATCCACTAAAAATGGCTGGAGCATTCGCTAACCAACCACAGTATTGGAAAGACTTCATGAAGCTTATGAATTCTGATTATTTAAGAGATAGACGTAACGGTCTTAAATTGAATATAAATGAATCTGAAATTGCTGATGCTGCTAAAACATCTAAAAATAAAGCTAAAGCAGTTTTAAGTTATATATTGGAAAAAGGTTATTTACCTACTAAAATGGCTGATAGTTTTGCTATAGCTTCAGGTGGTGCTATGTTTTATAGAAATAGAATAAAAGACTTAATGAAGAATAAAGGAATGAGTGAGTCTGAAGCGGAAGCTCAAGCCATGAATGAATTTAGACAAGTGTCTGAAAAGTCTCAACAGTCTTCTGATCCTAGTAAAATATCAATGCAGCAGTCTGGTGATTTAGGTAGAATAATATTACAATATGCTAACACTCCAATGCAATATGCTCGTATACAAAAAAGAGCAATGCAAGACATAGCTAATGGTAGAGGTGATAACAAAGAGAACGTTAGTAAAATAATTTATTATGGTTTTCTACAGAATGTTATGTTTAACGCGTTGCAGCAAGGAACTTTTGCTTTAGGATTTGGAGATGACGAGGAGTTTAGTGACGCTGCAAAAGCTAAGTTTAAAAATGATAAGGTAGTTGATACAATGAATGGAATGTTAGACTCTCAATTGAGAGGTTTAGGTTTACCAGGTGTTACTGTTCAAGTCCTTAAGAACTTAGGTATAGACATATACAAAAGATCAAACAAGAAAAGACCTGAGTATTCTGATGCTTATTATAAGTTGTTAGAATTTTCACCAGCTATAAAAAGTAAGTTATCAAGAATAAAAGGAGCAGCTTATCCTTTTGATACTAAAAAACGTAGAGAAGAAGTGTTTGAGAAAGGTTTTAGTTTAGACAACCCAGCTTATGAGTCAATGGCTAAAGTTATAACAGCTACAACTAATGTTCCTTTAGACAGAGCTTATCAAAAAATAGAAAACTTAAAACATGCTAGCGATTCTGAAACTGAAATGTGGGAGGCTATAGCTAATGTGTTAGGTTGGCCATCTTGGCAGTTAACACCTAAAGAAGTTAATAACGCTAGTAGTACTGTTGAGAAAGAGGTTCCACTTACTGAAGAGCAAAAAGAAAAACAAAAAATTCAAAAAGAAAAAGAAAAAGCAGCAGAAGCTGTAGCTAATTACAAATCAGCTATCAACTCTACAGATCATGAGACCTTGAAAAAGCTTACAGCTAGTCAACAGAAAAAGATGATGAAAGAACAAGGTTGGAGTGATTATGCTATTAAAAATGCTAAAAAAGAGGAGGATAGAATAGCTTTAATAACTAGAAAAAACAAAGGAGAGGAAATAAAAGAAAATAAAGAAGACATAGACAGATGGAAGTATAAGTCTTTAACTAAAGCAGAACAAATTAAAAAGCTAGATAGTTTAGGGCTGGGAAGAAACCAGATAAAGGTTTTAAAGTATGAGGAAGATAGAGTTAATAAACTTTTAGAATTGATGAGTAAGGAACAAAAATAATGGGCACCATACCCAAAGTTCCTGTAACCAAAAAGGGAGGCCGTAAGACCTCCCTTTTATTATTTAGCAGCTACCGCAGTAGCCATTACAATATGGGCACATGATATTTATTTTAAAAATTAATTAATTTCACAAGCACCGCCAGCACAAGCAAGCTCACCACTAAGATCAGTGTTGTCTTCAGTTTCGATAACATTTTCTAAGTTTATATCTTTTAAATGTTGCAACCTATTTATATAAGTTCCTTCGTCAATGTCCTCGAAAGGAGCTTGAGTATAAGTTCCACCATCAAACGGTAGTACAGATAAACCATTATAGTGTTTTCTGTTATTCCACATCCACTCTCCAGCATCTTCCCACTCTTCAGGTTTTAAACTAACTGTAGCAGATACGTTATGAGTATTGCTACCTTTTCTATGACCAGGTACAACCCATTCTGTAGCTACCTTTTTTATACGTTCTAATAGTTGAAAAGGTGATTCAGTTCTAAGTATAGACCCAACCGGGGCTTTTTGTGGTATACTAATCACAGCAGTATCATGAGGTCTGAAAAACTCATCTTCAACTAGCAATGGATGATTTTCAACTAAGTATTTATATATACTTTCGTTTTTACCAACTCTGATTCTACGCAGATAATAATCATTATGCCATGCGTGTATACCAGACGACGTTCCTAGTGCCAGAGATGTTGTCCCTGCAGGCTTTACGGTTGTACATCTAGCTGCAGAATTAATTCCAATCAGCTTCGCGACTCTTGCGTTTTCTCTTTTTACTACTTGAGCGGCTTTCTTCATGTCGTATCCTAACACCGT
>Ga0163109_10001875_pt1 | contig 16521 bp, 18 predicted proteins | sample CRUFie1St13metaG_FD_108704 | JGI IMG/M metagenome (GOLD analysis project Ga0163109, IMG submission 108704) | Marine microbial communities from the Costa Rica Dome - CRUD Field 142mm St13 metaG | ecosystem: Environmental > Aquatic > Marine > Oceanic > Photic zone | place: Costa Rica: the Eastern... | reverse complement strand
TAAGATTTACTTTAATTAAATCAATCGATTCTGATAAATGTTTACACTAAAAATATTAGTATACACAGTTGTTATCTTTTTTATTTCACTTTTTACTTTTGGATTTCTTTCTAATGACCCATCACGAAATCCAAACAGAAAAGATCTAGAATAATAAAAAAAGAACCAGATTATAATCTGGTTCTTTTTTATATATGAGTTGTACTGGTTCAAGTTCTGACCAATTTAATACAGTTGCTATTGATGTAAAAGCAACTGCAATGACTATTACTAGTTTAGTGGAATCCATTATATTCACGTCTGTAAATATAATTAATAGATAACAGCTATCTAAATAGCTGAACGTTTAGTCTTGCGCCTTCAGATACAATTGGAATTTTAGGGTATCTACCAAATAATATCATAAATATCGAGTACAGTATAAACCCAATGATACTAAAATAAGCAGCATTTGCTAACAACTCACCGAATACACTTTCTCGAACTAAATACGTCAATTGTGAATAAGCAATACCAAAAAAAGAGCAAATAATATCTAATAAGACACCCTGTATGATATTAAATCGTGAAAAAAGAGTTAATGGGATTCTCTTACGTACGCATACATCAAAAATGACTACCATAAGACCGAATGAAATCATATGGTTTATTTGACTACCATATAATTCTGCGATCGGCCCAACAAGATGGGTTTTAAAAAAAATGTTAAAATCAGCATTCGTTGTACTGCATAAAACTTTCGGCCCAAGAACTACGTGAACCTCCAGGAATGGAAAAATTAATCCCACAAGCGAGACAATTCTCTCACATTTTTTATTTTCTAAGATGTCTTCAAGTGTTGGAAATTTCATAGCTAAATTAATATAACAAACTAAAAACGACGCTTTAATCGAGCTGATTTACCTGTTCTCTCACGTAAATAATAAAGTTTTGCACGTCTAACTCTCGCCCGACTAATTATTTTAATATCTTTTATCCACGGTGAGTTAACTAGGAAAACTTTTTCAATCCCAACTTCTTGAGAAACTTTCCTTACAGTAATTGTCGCGTTTGGTTCTTTTGTATTACGGTGTTTTGAAATTATTACTCCTTCGTAAGCTTGCGTACGCTCTTTTTCTTTTTTTTCACCGTCAGCCTGTTCCTTTGGTAATTCAAGATAAATTGTTACTGTTGCTGTGTCACCTACACATAAATCAGGTAAGTCCTTCTTTTTATAAAAAATTTCGTGATTTTCTAATAGTTGCATTCTATTTTACTTATTATTGTGCTAATATACAGCAGATAATAATCCGTTTTTCTAAGTTTGTCAAGGTTTAATCTGTAAATTAATATTTTGATGCTGGCACAACATTTCCTGATTCGACCCAAGATTGGAGCGCTTTAATTTCTTTACTTTTTGTTTTGGCTAGTGGTACACAGTTTTGTATAGAAATAATTATATCCTCGTTTGTAAATTCCCGTTTTTTACTAAATCCCAGTCGCATAGCATCCGTAATTATTGCTTCAATTTCGGCCCCGGAAAAATCTTTAGTTAGGTCACTAAGCAACGGTATTTGAAATGTGTCTAATTTTGTCGGTCGACACTTTTTCAGGTGTACTTCAAAAATGGCTTCACGTTCTTGACGGGTTGGTAATCCTAAAAAAAATATTTCATCGAATCGACCTTTTCTTACAACTTCGGGCGGAATCCATTCAATATTGTTTGCGGTTGCAACCACAAAAACAGGTGTTGTTTTTTCTGCTAACCACGTAATAAATGTTGCTAAGACACGACTTGTTGTACCGCTATCACCACTTGTTTGTGTACCTGCAAATGCTTTATCAATTTCATCAACCCATAATATACAAGGTGCTAATGCCTCAGCAGTTTGAATCATTTTTCGCACTCTTGATTCAGATTGGCCCACAAGCGATGCAAAAAGTCTTCCAAAATCTAATTTGAGTAACGGTAATTTCCATTCATCCGCAATGATTTTAGCTGCAATTGATTTTCCTGTACCTTGGACTCCAACGAGTAGTAAACCCTTTGGATAAGGTAATCCATAATCTAGTGCGGATTGTGAAAACGCTGCATCGCGTTGTTTTAGCCATGCTTTAAAGTTATCTAAACCGCCCAAATCGTCTAATTTCTTATTAGGTATACAAAATTCCAAGAGTTGACTTTGTTGAATGATTTGTTTTTTCTCGTCTAAAATCAAATTTGGACTTAATTCGTTGATTGTTCCATATTTAGTAATTATTTTTGATAAGACACGACGTATACGCTCTAAGGATAGTCCTTGGCAGGCGATCGTTAACTCATTTAATTGATTGTCTAATATATCTTGCTGTAATGAATTAATTAGTCGTTTAAGCTCTTCTTTAATTTCTAGATAATTAGGTAATGGGAATTCAACAATTGTTATTAATTCTCGTAAACCTTCTGGTATATTAATTTCTGGAGCAATAATAATTAAATTTTTGGGTTGGGTTTTTAGTTCTCGGTTCAAATTTTTGAGTTTACGAATTATTGATAAATCTTTTAAAAAATTATCGTAATCTTTTAATACGAAAACAGATGCTGTTTCAGCCGTTAGTTTTTCAACTAACTCTAGAGCTTCTATTGGGTTTTTTGCTGCAAATCCTGAGTCATTAGGATTACCTTGGTAACCATTGATAAAGTCCCAAGAATAATATGTTCGTGCGACATATTTTTTACAGCAAAGACGGATTATATATTCAATACGTTCTTCTTCATACGTTGAAACGTAAATAATAGGATACCGCGCTTTTAATAATAGAATAAAATCGTTTAAAAAATTCATATTCCAATTAGGTTAAAAATTTTTATCCAACTGAACCTTCTAATTTCAGACTTAAAAGTCGATCAGCTTCTGAGGCAAATTCAAGTGGTAATTCATTAAATACTTCTTTACAAAATCCGTTGACCATTAATGCAACTGCTTCTTCCATTGTAATACCACGTTGGAGTAGGTAAAATAATTGTTCCTCTGCTATTCGTGACGTTGAAGCTTCATGTTCAATTCTTGTATTACTATTTTGGACATCAATATATGGGAAGGTGTTAGCGGTTGAACTTTTTCCAATTAATAATGAGTCACATTGTGCGTAATTTTGTGTATTTGTTGCGGTTGGTCCAATCTTAACAAGACCTCGATAGCTATTATCGGATTGTCCAGCTGATATTCCTTTTGATATTATTCGGCTTCTTGTATTTGGTGATACGTGAATCATTTTTGTTCCAGTATCCGCTTGTTGCTGATTACTAGTTAAAGCTACTGAATAAAATTCTCCAATTGATGCATTACCAGCTAATATACAGCTTGGATATTTCCAGGTTATAGCAGAGCCAGTTTCAACTTGAGTCCATGAGATACGTGCATTTTTTCCCGCACAAAGTCCACGTTTTGTAACAAAATTATAAACACCACCAACACCATTTTCATCTCCAGCGTACCAATTTTGAACTGTTGAATATTTTATTGACGCATTCTCTAAAGCAACTAATTCAACTACTGCAGCATGCAATTGATTACTACTAAATTGCGGTGCAGTACAACCTTCTAAGTAGCTAACTGTACTTCTTTCTTCCGCAATTATAAGTGTTCTTTCAAATTGCCCAGATTCTTCGTTATTAATGCGGAAATATGTCGATAACTCTAAAGGACAAATTGTATCTTTTGGGATATAGCAGAATGAACCATCACTAAATACAGCTGAATTTAATGCGGAAAAAAAATTATCTCCAATCGGTACGACACTGCCTAAATATCTTTGAATTAATGTTGGATAACGTTCAATTGCTTCAGAAATGGAACAGAAAATAACACCTGATTGATGTAATTTCTTTTTAAAGGTTGTACCGATTGAAACACTATCAAATACTGCATCTACGGCAACATTTGCTAGCATTTTTTGTTCGTTTAATGAAACTCCTAGTTTTTCAAATGTACGTAATAACTCAGGATCAGCATCATCAAGGCTTCCAATTTTACTTTTGGTCTTTGGTCGTGAATAATATTGAATTCCTTGATAATTAGTTTCTGCAATATTCAAATAGCTCCACTCGGGTTGATCGAGCTTTTTCCAGATTGCAAAAGACTTTTGTCGGAATTGTCTTAAAAAGTCCGGCTCGTTTTTTTTATCTGATATTTGAGATATAATTTTACTATTTACTCCTTTTGGGAATTGTTCAGTTTCGATTTCTGTTTTAAAGCCATATTTGTAAGGGCTTTCTACAATATCTTTTAAAATTGATTCGGAATTTGATACTTCTTTTTCAATCATTTTATTTTTTATCTTGGTATTGGATATTTTTAATATAGCCACTGTCCATAGCTTAATTTTACACTTACATCCACCAGTAAATCAAGTACCCAAAATGCGAAGATCGGTGAAGTGTCAACGAACATTTGTGGTGGTATGAACGAACGCCAAAATCTTAAATAAAAGTTTGTCAGTGTACCAACTGTTGCAAATGGTTGGTAGTACATATTAATGTTCGGAAACCAGCCACAGTAAAGGCGAAATGTTAGTAGAACAGTATACGTTTGAAGAAACCCTGCTGAACCAGCAGCCATTAGTTGAATTGCAGCTTTTACTTGTGCTGGTAGGAAATAAAGTAGGTTTGACATAATTCGATAAGAGTAAAAAATAATTAAATAATAGAACTTGATATTTTAACTACAGAAATAATATCATAAAAATGTTGTTGAAATCTACTTAGTTAAATATAAACATTTTTTATGCTCTAAATTAGCTAGTGAAGAGACTTGAACTCATAACCTACTGATTACAAATCAGTTGCTCTACCAATTGAGCTACACCAGCAATATGCTACTTATTATATTGCTTTAATCGCACTGCTTTGTCAAATACTAACTTTTAATTTAACTTATGAAAAATTTTAGTTGATAAATTTAAAGGAATTTTAAAAGACACTCATTTTCTAAAGGTCTTTCTTTAATTTGTTTTATTTTTATAAAATTTCTATGATAAGTCTCGCTTATTAGAAATTGAAAATGGAGTAAAGTGATGGGCTACAAGGTAAGCTAGAAATAAAAAACCGATGAATCCAAAAAATTATTGATTCTGACGTATTTAGAATTTTCTAAAAAATTAAATGCTCTTAATTTGTAAATAGGATCTTGTTTTTTTTTCTGTTATATTTACAATATATATATCGTAATATCTTATAAAAAAAATTCTTATGGCTAAAGGTAAAGGGGCGCGTATCCAAGTAACTTTAGAACATAAGTGCGAATTAGGCACTTATCGTTATACAACAGTAAAAAATAGACGAAATACAACAGAGCGGATAGAACTTCGTAAGTATTCGCCGGTTACGAAAAAGCATGAAGTTTTTAAAGAGATTAAATAAAGTCAATGTACAGTAATTCAAAGAAAGTTGAAGGTTTGGAGATTAGTGATGAAATTCTTGAGACATTAGATTATAAAAATACTACTATTTTAATGACTTTTATTAGCGATCAGGGTAAAATTTTACCTCGTCGTACAACGAACTTAACTTCTAAGCAGCAAAAAAAAGTACAAAAATTAATAAAACGTGCTCGTGTGGCATCTTTATTACCGTTTGTAATGGGTAAAAGATAATTCGAATCTGAAAATCGGAACAAACTTATATCTATTTTTTAAATGGATTAAGTTGTGCTATAATTTTCATTAGTTCAAAATGTTAAATCTGTTATTAGTATGACACCTTCATTAAGTGCATTTTTAAGTAGTGTAATATTAGCAGTAGTAATTGTTGTAATTCCAATTTCTGCAGCGCTAGTATTTGTTAGTTCATCAGATAAAATTGTTCGATCTTAAAAAAAAGAAACTGGATCTTGTTGATCCGGTTCCTTTTTTTTAATACTTGTTTATATTAGAAGTTCATTTCAGCAGCTTGTACTTTTTCGAATTGCTTCTTCTTTAATACTAAAAGAATTTGTGTAAGAGTGACTGTAAAGAAAAATACGATCATCCCCTTAACACGATTTGGGTTTTGAAGAACAATTTCTGTCTCACTTTGACCAAAACCACCAACATTTGGATTCTCAGTAAGTGGTTGATCTACCTTAATGACATCTGTTGGTTTAACGCTGATAGTTAATCCAGCAGGAATTGTTTGACTTACTTCACTACCACTTGTGGATTGAATAACTATATTTGTTTTACCTTTCTCTAATGGTTCAATCGATGTAATTTGTCCTGCTACTGTTGAAGTAATAGCATTATTATTACTCTTCTCACCACTTGGATATACTTGACCACGGCCTCGATTAGCCCCAACGTAAACTGGGTAGTTTAAGAAATGGACGTCTTTATTTGTTGCAGGGTCTGGGGATAAAATCGGAAATATAATTTCTTGATGTTTGTTGCCTGAGACAGGGCCAACAACTAGAATATTTGGCTTTGTTTTACTATAGGGTTGAACAAAAACTCCCTTCGTTTTTTGTTTAATTTCACTTGAGATGCGATCTTTAGGGGCTAGTTGAAATCCTTCCGGCAATACAAGAACTGCCCCAACATTTAACCCTCCTTTCTTACCATCTCCCAGGATTTGCTTTGAGCTTAAGTCATAAGGAATGTTTACAACCGCTTCAAAAACTGAATCTGGGAGTACTGCTTGAGGAAGTTCAATTTCCGTCGGTTTTTGTGCTAAATGGCAATTTGCACAAACAATTCGACCTGTTGCTTCTCTTGGACTTTCGTACGCTTGTTGTGCAAATACTGGATAAGCGTATGAAACTTTGGGTAATGTTAGAGTTAATAGAATCCCGAGAATTAAAACTACGGATCTAAATTTTTTGATTACGCCTGTCATTTTATTTAAACTATTCAAAAGTATACATAATGATTATATCTTAATATTTTGTATATTAAGCCATTTTTTCACTACATTTCAATAAATTCTATAAATTTATTTTTTTAATAGAATTACCACCCCTGCACCACTGACATAAAGTGCTAACAAAGCAACTGACATAATAATTTGTGTCAATGGGTCCGTAGATGGTGTTATTATCGCAGCAAGAATTGTTGATAAAACAACTACATATTTCCATGCAGATAACATGTTTTGACCGGATATGATTCCGAACAAACCAAGTACAATTTGAATGATAGGGATTTGAAACGCAAGCCCTGTGGCAAAAATTAAAGCAGCTACAAAATCGAAATATTGATTAAATGACCAAAAGGGTTCAACAACGTCAGCTCCATAGGCGATAAAGAATTTAAGCGCTGCCGGAACTAAAAAAAAGTAAGCAAAAATTAATCCCACTGCGAATAAAATGCATGATCCAAATGTTATTGGAAGCACAATATCACGTTCTTTTTTTGTCATACCCGGGACAATATATAAAAAAATTTGGTATATTGTTATTGGACTGCTAAGTAAAATTCCACAAAACGCAGCAATCTTAACAGATGCAAAAAAATATTCACCTGGAGCAAATTGAAGAAATTTAATTCCCATAGCAGGAATTTGAAAAATTTGTACAATTTGCTTAATATCTGTAAAACAAAGTAAGGTACTTATTAATAAAAGAATTAAGCAAAAAATTATTCGTTGGCTGAATTCTTCAATATGTTCGGATAATGCCATTTCATCATCTTGAATTTTGTTTAAATTTAGTTCGTTAATATCATTCTTTACAAACATATCGAGTTAGATTATCGTTTCTGGTTATTAATTAAGTTTAAGTATAAAAAGCGTAAACAAATTTTTTGATAATTTTGATAAATGTATTGGCAGATTGTTTAGTTTTTATCCATTTTATCAACAATAATACATTCAGTTGTTAAGACCATACTAGCAATCGACGCAGCATTTTGTAAGGTTGAACGTGTTACCTTTGCTGGATCAATGATTCCTTGTTTATACATATCTAAGAATTCATTTGTTGCGGCATCATAGCCAAGTTTAAAGTCGGCATCTTTAATTTTTTCTGCTATAATGGCTCCATTATGCCCTGCATTTGTCGCAATACGTCGAAGAGGTGCACTTAATGCCTTTTCAACTATTAATGCACCTAGTAGTTCATCATCCTTTAAGTTTTTCTTTGCCCAGTTTAATAATTGTGTTGAGATGTGTACTAGTGTAGAACCACCACCAGGTACTATTCCTTCTTCCACTGCTGCCTTTGTCGCATTCACAGCATCTTCTAATCGGAGTTTACGGTCTTTCATTTCTGTTTCTGTGGCTGCCCCAACTTTTATAACAGCTACACCACCACTTAATTTTGCGAGACGTTCTTGAATTTTTTCTCGTTCGTAGCTTGTGTCGCTTTTTTCTAGTTGTCGTCTTAATTGTTCACATCTAGCAAGAACGTTTTCTTTATTTGCGTCTGAAATTATAGTAGTCGATTCTTTTCCGACAATAACTCTCCGTGCTTTTCCTAGTGTCTCGATATCAATTTTTTCTAGACTTAATCCAGCATCTTCTGTGATAACTTGACCAGCGGTTAATACCGCTAGATCTTCTAGCATAGCTTTACGACGATCACCAAAACCAGGTGCACGCACTGCTACTACGTTTAAAATTCCTCTGAGTTTATTAACAATTAGTGTCGCTAATGCCTCTTTTTCTACGTTATCACTAATAATTAATAATGGCTGGTTCGTTTTTGTGACTAGTTCTAAAACTGGTAATAGATCCTGTTTAATTACTCGAATTCTTTTATCTGTAATTAATACTAATGGATTTTCAAGTACAATCTCCATTTTTTCTGTGTTTGTCACAAAATAACCAGATATAAAACCTCGATCAAATCCCATGCCTTCCGTAATTTCTAGCTCAGTACTTGTTGATTTACTTTCTTCAAGTGAAATTAACCCTTCTCGCCCAACTTTATCAATAGCATTAGCAATTAGGGAACCAACACTTGTGTCATTACCGGCTGAGATAGTTGCAACTTTTGTAATATCATCAATATTTTCAATAGGTCGGGCATACTCGGTTATTTGGTAGACGACATATTGTGTAGCTTTTTCTATTCCACGTTTAAGAACAATTGGATTTGCTCCAGCTGCTACATTACGCATCCCTTGTTTTATTATTGCATGCGCAAGTACTGTGGCAGTTGTTGTTCCATCTCCTGCGACGTCGTTAGTTTTTGAGGCAGCTTGTCGAATTAATGAAACACCAGTATTTTCTAGATTATCTACTAGGTTAATTTCTTTTGCAATTGTTACACCATCGTTAACGATCTGTGGTGTTCCAAACTTTTTTTCTAATACTACATTTCGTCCTTTTGGCCCTAATGTGATTGCTACAGCTTCAGCAAGTGTATCCATTCCACGTTCAAGTGCTTTTCGGGCATCTTCTTGGTATAATATAGTCTTTGACTTCATAAAAGTTCTAGATTTTTATTAATTATTAATAGATAGCATTTAATTAATTGCTCTTTTAGTAAATTTTGTAACTTATATTTATCCTAATTGGCTCAGGCTGGACTTGAACCTGCGACCTTGGGCTTATGAGTCCCCTGCTCTAACCAACTGAGCTACTGAGCCATGATCTTATAATAGCAAAAACTTTTAGTTTTTTGCAAATTTATTTCATAATTTATAATAGCTTGAGAACTAAATTAATGATATTTGTTAGTGGTAAAGAGTCACCCAAAACTAATAGACGAAATCGTAACAGCAAATTATGAAGAGATAATAAAAAATGGAGTACCGTTCTTGCAGGTCTTCCCGTAAATGTTGCAGAACGTAAGTTTTTTGGTCAATCGATTTGAAAATTAATCCCTATGAAAGAAAACAAGATCAGTATATAATTATAGCATAGGTTTAAGGGTTACTAGCTCAATGGTAGAGCACTCGGCTTTTAACCGATAAGTTCTGGGTTCGAGCCCCAGGTAACCCAGTTTTAATAACGATTTTAAGACGCTTTTACTAGGATTTAATTTACCTTCGGCTGGCGTTAAGTAATACATTAATTTTCGTTTTTATTTAGTGCAAAAAATATTAAATTGTATAAGTTAAAAAAGTGAAGATCTATTGATCTATTTAATTGTTTTTATTTTCACTTTCACTATCATTAGTTTGATTATAGTATAATCTAATAGAAGTATACTGGCTAACCAAATGTCTTTAAAACCCACCCTAATATATATAGACCTCGAATTAAGTCAGTTGTCACTAGTTAGCAATTTTCTAAAATAATTAAATAAAAATTGAATTTATGTTTGAGACATTCTTTCAAGATTCGACAAAGCGAGCCCTTACAAAGTACGATCAACTCGTTAATCAGATAAATGCCCTCGAAAAAGAGTTTAATAATCTAACTGATACTCAGTTACGGGATTATACAACCCAACTAAAAGTTGACCTGTGTAATGGTGTAAAATCAAATGACCAAATTACGACCGAAGCGTTTGCATTAGTTCGCGAGGCTACTATGCGAGTTTTAGGCCTTCGTCATTTTGATGTTCAATTAGTTGGTGGTCTTATATTAAATGAAGGGAAGATTGCTGAAATGAAAACTGGAGAAGGAAAAACATTAGTTGCCTTACTTCCAACGTTTTTAAATGCTCTTTATGGCGAAGGTGTACATGTTGTTACCGTAAATGACTATCTTGCACGTCGTGATGCCGAATCTGTTGGTCAGGTGCATACTTTTCTTGGTTTAAGTGTTGGTTTAATCCAAGAAGATATGGAGTTTGAGGAACGTAAAAAAAATTATGCGTGTGACGTTACCTATGTGACAAATAATGAATTAGGTTTTGATTATCTACGAGATAATATGGCATTCACAGTTGATGAAATAGTGCAGCGACCATTTTTTTACTGTGTTGTTGATGAAGTAGATGCCATATTAATTGATGAAGCTCGTACCCCATTAATAATTTCTGGTCCAAGTAAGGCACCTACACAAAAATATTTACGCACAACGAAATTAGTTGACACGTTACGTAAAGATATCCATTATTCTGTTGACGAAAAAAATCAAAATGCAACATTATTAGAAGAAGGATTAGCATTTTGCGAGCAAGCGTTAGGTACTTCTGATTTATACAATGTGGAAGATCCATGGATTCCTTATATATTAAATTCTGTTAAAGCAAAAGAGTTGTTTGTTAGAAATACTCACTATATTGCCAACGAGGAAAATGAAATTATTATTGTGGATGAATTTACAGGGAGAACAATGGTTGGGAGGCGTTGGAGTGATGGCTTGCATCAAGCAGTCGAAGCTAAAGAGGGATTACCTATTCAAGATGAAAGTCAGACACTTGCTTCAATAACATATCAAAACTTATTTCTCCTTTATAGTAAATTATCTGGAATGACGGGTACAGCTAAAACAGAAGAAGTTGAATTTGAAAAAATTTATAATTTACAGGTTATTCCAGTACCGACAAACCGCTCTATCCAGCGTAAAGATTTTCCTGATTTGATTTATAAAAATCAGTATTTAAAATGGCAAGCAATTGCTAATGAATGTCTTGAGATGTATAACTTAGGCCGCCCTGTCTTAGTTGGGACAACGACGATTGAAAAATCAGAATTATTGGCAGCATTACTTACTGAATATCAATTACCGTATCGCCTTTTGAATGCTCGACCTGAAAATATTGAAAGTGAATCGGAAATTATTGCCCAAGCGGGTTGTAAGAATGCAATTACAATTGCTACAAATATGGCTGGGAGAGGTACTGACATTGTTTTGGGTGGTAATCCAAAATCGCGTACACTGTCACGCTTTCAAAAATTTATTAGTTACTCTAAATCGTTGACTGTAGCTGATCAAGTTGACCTTTCGAGTGATGAATTGTCTACTTTATCAAAACTTTTTAAAGATATTCAATTTCCTGATTATATTTATACATATGCTCAGGCTTTGGAGTACCTTGAATCGACTTCTGACCTACCCGTGCAATTATCGGAAGAGTTGAAGAGTAATTATCTTAGACTTTCTGAAAGTGATAAGAATATTGCTGTTGCTGACCGATCTACTGTCCAAAATCTAGGAGGATTACATGTAATTGGTACTGAACGTCATGAATCGCGTAGAATTGATAACCAATTACGGGGTCGATCAGGTCGCCAAGGTGATCCAGGTTCATCTCGATTTTTCCTAAGTCTTGAGGATAAGTTACTGAGAATTTTTGGCGGTGATAAAATTTCAGGTCTTATGCAGAATATGGGATTACAGGAATCAGTACCGATTCAGTCCAAATTTCTAAATCAAAGTTTAGAATCTGCACAAAAAAAAGTTGAAGCTTATTATTTTGATATTCGCAAAAAATTATTTGAGTATGATCAAGCATTAAACACTCAACGTAATGGTGTTTATATTGAACGCCGTCGAATTCTAGAAATTGATAGTCTTCGGGATTGGATTATTGAATATGCTGAAAGGAGTTTGTACGATGTTGTCTTCTTTATGGGGATAACACAAAATGGGTTGCTGAAGACTAGTATTCTTCAAAAGGTACAGAATTTATTAGGCACTCCATTTTTATTTCAACCGAAACAGTTGGATAGTCAGGAGGAGGTTCGTTTTATTTCCTATTTACAACAACAATTTCAAATCAGTTATGATTTAAAAGAGGCTGAAATGAAACTAATTGAGCCTGGTTTATTGCGTGAATTAGAACGTTCATTTTTACTTCAGCAAATTGATTTCTCTTGGAAAGAACATTTGCAAAAAATTTCTGCGTTACGAGATGCTGTAGGTTGGCGTGCTTATGGTCAAAAAGATCCTTTAACGGAGTACAAACAAGAAGCCTATAATTTTTTTGTTATTATGTTAACTCGTATTCGACACCGTGTGGTTTATTTTGTTCTACGTTCACGTATTATTATTGATGTGAAAAATTAAAAAAAATTAACACATTAAGATTCTTAAAGTAAATAATTAAACCCTCTAAAATATTATTTTTAGGGGGTTTAATTATTTAAAATTTTTTCTTATAAGCTAGACTCCAAATTGGTTTCCACGTCGATATTGTAAATAGGCCGCTACAAAAAGTCCTGCGATTGTTACTGGTACTAATCCTAGAACAATACCTGATAATAATACTTCTACCATAATTTCTTATTGATGTTTAAATAAATTTTTTATACTTCCTCAAATAAACTACTTAGACGAATGTCCTCAGCTTCGATTGTTACTAGGTCTGCCTTTGTAAGAATTTTATCCCCTGAAGCGAACATACGGTTAGCATGTCTCATTCGTGCTTTATCGATTGCATTACTTACTGTTCTGGCATTTGCAAATAATGGTAATTCGCGACGCTTTGCGACATACTCTAAAAGTGCGGCTTCTGCATCAGGTGTCATACGGTATTGTTGCTCTTCAAGAATTAGCTTTGAGATTTGTAGTAACTCATTTGCTGTGTAATCTGGAAAATCAATGTGGTTTGCTACTCGTGATGATAAACCTGGGTTTGATTCATAGAAACTATCCATGCGATCTTTATAACCAGCAAAGATTACAACCAAGTCTTCACGTTGATTTTCCATTACTTGAAGTAAGATTTCAATGGCTTCCGCACCATAGTCACGCTCATTATCTGGTTTATATAAATAGTATGCTTCATCAATAAAGAGAACACCACCCATAGCCTGTTTCAAAACTTCTTTTGTTTTTGGTGCAGTGTGTCCAATATATTGACCTACTAAATCGTCACGAGTAACTGTAATTAAATGTCCTTTACGAATATAGCCAAGTTTATATAATATATCCGCCATACGGTTCGCTACGGCTGTTTTTCCAGTACCGGGGCTACCTGTAAATGACATATGTAACCCGACCGACGTGGAATTTATCCCGAGTCCAAGATTTTTTCGAAGACGCTGTACTAATAGTAATGCAGCAATTTCTTTAATACGTGCCTTTACGGGAGCTAAACCTACCAGATCTTCTTCAAGTTGATCGATGATCCCTTGAATATCGGTTTTGTTATACTCTTCTTGTAAATTAAGTGCCATTGCATATGTGTATTTAATACTACGTCAATAATTATAACACTTTTTCCAATAGTCACTATGGTATTTTTTTAATTTGGATAAATTCGAACACGTCGATTTAATTTATTTCCAACATTAGTGCTATTTAATTGATAATGTTTTACTAGATCGCGTTGAAGTTTTCTAACAGAGCTTGTTCGAGGTAAAAGATCGAGTATTTTATGATTTGGAATAATAATTTCTTCAATAGCTAGCCTTGTTTCTTCTAAAGGGGTTAACAATTCTTTATCGATAATACGTGTGGCTTTACGAATAGTTTGTTTCTTAATTGGCGCAAATGTCTCGTATTTATTATCTAATCTCTGTAATGCTTTTACAATTTCTAATAAACTGTGCCGTTGTATAGTATAAACTGCGGTTTTACGCGAATATGAAATTTGTTTTAACCTTCGGTTATTTTTAACTAAATTTTCAATAGCTAAAATAGCATCAGCATATTGAATCTCTTTTGTTATATTTATGGGTAGTCGTAACGTTCGTATTATAGCGTTAAGCTCTTGAGTATTTATACCGTACGTATATAAATTAATACTCTTTGTTAGTAATGTGTTATTCTCGTTATCTAATTTTTTAATTTGTTGATTTTCCTTATGGTTAACTCCATTTAATAAAATACTCTTTTTTTGTTTTTTTACGGATATATTCGATTTAAGGTGATGAGTTTTATGGGATTCTTCTTTATTATAGCTAATTTCGCAATTAATATTTACATCCTGGTCGTTTGTTAAATTTCGTTTTTGTAGTAGAGGATTTTGTCCTTTGAGTAATAAATCAACTGAATTTTCAATGTTATCGTGAATAATCCAAGTTTGTGAATCATGAATTTCAACAGCTATATCAAATGTAGGGGGCGTTTTTCGTTCTAAAATACTTTTTGCTGATCCACGTCGCTTTGCTTCTTCATCTCCTAATGTAACATGTTGTATTCCACCTATTAAATCTGTAATAGTTGGATTTTTAATTAAATTCTCTAAAGTATTACCGTGTGCCGTACCAATTAACTGAACACCTCGCTCCGCAATTGTACGCGCTGCTGTTGCTTCTAATTCAGTACCAATTTCATCGATTATTATAATTTCCGGCATATGATTTTCAACTGCTTCAATCATAATTTCATGTTGGTTTTTGGTACTTGAAACTTGCATACGACGAGATTTTCCAATAGACGGATGTGGTAAATCACCATCACCAGCAATTTCATTAGATGTATCAATAATAATGACTCGTTTTTTCATCCCATCTGATAATACTCTAGCAATTTCCCTTATAGCAGTTGTTTTCCCCACACCTGGTTTACCCAATAGTAGAATTGATTTCTTATTTTCTAGTAAATCACGTACAATACTAACTGTCCCAAACACTGCGCGCCCGATCCGGCAAGTTAACCCAATTATATTGCCTTGGCGATTTCGTAAAGAACTTATACGATGTAGTGTCTTTTCTATTCCGGCTCGATTATCATCATTGAACTTTCCGAGTCGTTTTACGATATAATCTAGATCTTGCCACACAATTGTACGATAGGATAAATATTCGCTACCATCAGCAAACCTTGCCTCTGGTCTACGTCCAATATCTAATACAATCTCTATTAAAATTTCCCGTTTAGGGTGATATTTTAATGGTCCTTGAATAAAATCTGGTACTATTTCAAGTAGTTGGTTTAAATTATCTGCTAATAACATTTTTTATATTGATCACCGTTGATTATATTGTTGGTTTTTGTTTAGTTAATTCATGGATGATATCTTTACTAGATAGTGTATATTATTTTATAAAAATATCATCTGTATTTCTAGTATTACCTTTTTAATTAAATTTTCGTAACAATAATCTTACAGAACCATTTTGTGGGTTTTCGGATTGTGCAAGTTGAAAGCCCTCACGCTCACTCATCTGTACTATTGAATTGTAGGCGTAACGTTGATTAACTTGATTTAAAAATTTGTCGATGGAATAAGGTTGTGACCAAAACATTAAATCTGTTACCAATTCGTATTCACTCCCATTCCAGGCAAAGCCAATATCGTGATTGTTTGATTGTTTAATGACTAACTCTGCCACATGTTTTTGATCATTGTAGCCTCGTATTTCTTTACTTCCAACCTCTGTTTCTAATGAAAGGTCATCTAAGCTTTTTTCTAGAATCGTTAAGTTGTAAAGTTTAGTTTTAATTTTTGTGAAGTGCGACATGTATTATGAACTTCTTTAATTAACTTAGTAATTCGGCTACTTATTATTTTTTGTGGACTTAAATATATCGATATTTATAGCCAGTTATTCAACGAATAATACCAATTATATACAGGCAATAGCCAGATCGTTAGACTACGCAACAAGCTACAATAATAAGTGCTGTTACCGGATCTCTATTTGCTAATGCAACTCCAGTTCCACTGAGATAGATTATCTTTTTTAACATGTAAATACTCTTTTTTAAAAAATGGAATTTAAAAAACAGATAAAGATAATTTTAGCATAGAAGTTTATTCTACTTGCTCTAATTATAGCATATATTCGGTTGTTAGTAGT
>Ga0163109_10001874_pt1 | contig 16548 bp, 10 predicted proteins | sample CRUFie1St13metaG_FD_108704 | JGI IMG/M metagenome (GOLD analysis project Ga0163109, IMG submission 108704) | Marine microbial communities from the Costa Rica Dome - CRUD Field 142mm St13 metaG | ecosystem: Environmental > Aquatic > Marine > Oceanic > Photic zone | place: Costa Rica: the Eastern... | reverse complement strand
CACCTATGATAAAATGGAATCTGGTGGATTTTTTGGTGTTTCTTGCGAAGCAGTTGTTAATGGTGTTGTTGTTCGAGAAGTAATTCCGAACACCGCCGCTGACAAGGCGGGCATTAAAGCGAACGACATACTCATTACGGTCAATGATGAACCAATCAATTCAAGGGAAGAATTTATAATCTTAGTTTCTTCCTTGGTGCCCGGCTCGGAAGTAAAATTACTTTTGGTTAGAGATGGCTCGGAAATGTCGGTGAAGGCGAATCTTGGAACAAGACCCCGCCCAAAAGAATGAGATACAATGAGAATTAATTTTATTATCCTTCTTTTCCTATGCTTTTTATCGTTTAGCCTTCAGGTTAGGGCAGATTCTAATGGCTCTAAGCAAGTGCTACCCAATGAATTAAGACTAAATGGAATTTCCACGCAAAACGCCTTTGGAATTTCAAAGAAAAACGCTCTTCTTTCAACGGTACGATTAACTAGAAACGATAAATTAATCGCTATGGGTGCAATCGTTAGTTCTGAGGGTCATGTTTTGACTAAGGCGAGTTCATGTGTGGGAGCAAGAATGGCAACACTGACAAATGGTGAAAGTTATAGTTTAAGAATAAAAAAAAGGAATGAAGACTTGGACCTAGCCCTTTATCAGATGATTTCAGACCGAGATGATTTCCAAGCCATTTCATGGAAAGATGATAATTCTTCAAAAGATGTCTCTTGGGTATTGTCCGCTTATACAGAACTTAAGGAAATTCGCGTGGGGATAACCAGTGGAAAACATCGTGAAATTGGGAGAGAAGGTGGTGTCATGGGTGTTATGTTGGGCAATGAAAGCAAGTCGGGAGTTTTAATTACCGAAGTGGTTCCTCATGCTGCAGCAGACAAATCAGGCATGCGAGTGGGAGACATTATTCAAAAAATTGACGGGCGTTCTGTCAGAAAAAGAGATCAAGTAGTCAATCTTGTTGGGAAAAAAGATCCAGGCGACGTCGTGATTGTCAAAGTTGTGAGAAAAGAAGAGGAAAGAGCTTTTCAGGTTACATTGGGCCATCGGTCCGTAACCTTTGATTTATTCAATCGTAACATGCAAATGAGTGGCCCAGTTTCAAAGAGGAAGGATAATTTCCCGCTTATACTGCAACATGATCTACCCCTTCCAAAAGAAGCAATGGGAGGACCAATTTTTGATCTCAGAGGTGATTGTATCGGCATCAATATTGCAAGAGTCGATAGAGTTACTACATTTACTCTGCCCACAAAAATAGTTTTTCCAGTGGTAGAAGATTTTTTAAAATGAAGTTATATTCAGATCATCTCAGAGGATACCCCAATACTACACGAAAACCGGTTTCTGATCCGCGATATGATGGTTCAAATTTTGCCCGACTTGCCGATCTACACTCATAGGCACTTCTATACCAACTTCCGCCGCGTAGCACTCTTGTACTTCCCCTAATTGGACCAATTGGATTGGTAATTTCTTTCATGGAATAATCACTGTAGAAATCATAACACCACTCCATCACATTCCCGTGCATATCGTAAAGACCCCAGTTATTTGAAGGAAAACCGGGATAACCTACCGGTACTAAAGCTTCTCTATTAATAAGTTCTAAATCTTTACCAAAAATGTAACTTCTTTTACTTCCATCCAAGTTAGCTATAAGTCCTGAGAGTGAATCTCCTGCTCCAAGGCCACATGGAGATTCGTTCCCAGCTCTGCATGCAAACTCCCATTCTGCTTCAGTTGGCAAACGAAAAACCATATCTTTGGGTAATAGATTTTCACGATAAGCCTGTTCTGTTCGATCATGGCAGTAAGCCACTGCCTGAGTGTAAGAAATATTACTTACAGGCAAATTCTTTTGATAATCAATAAGAGCACTTAATTTCTTGGTTATTTCCGGTTGATCCAAGGAACAAAAATTACTTACACTATTCCTAAAACTAGGATTACCATTAGACCATAAAGCCAAAATATTTTCTATTTTTCTGTAATCAGTTAATTGCTCGTTTTGGCCATTATTACTAAATGATGCCAAATGTTGAAGAAACTTTTTTTCTGTTTTGACCAACAACTCATTATTATTTTTCAGGGTGTTGTAAAACCCTTGTATGACTAATTTTATTTCATCCGAAGGTTCGAACTCACCATACATTTTAATTTTCATATTAGATCGATTCCATTGATCAACAGTGGTCTCAAGCTTTGAAATATAGTAAGGTATGGTTAAGACCACCTTGTGTTGCAATTCGTTAGGATTTCTTCCATCTTCCGATTCAGGGCTGCCCATGAGAAATTCACCCGGCTCTATTTTAACAAACTCGCGAAATTCATTTCTTTGGAGAAGCTCCAGATCTTTCGCATTCAGTTGAAAATCTGTTCTTTCAGGAAATAATTTACCTATCCTATTTGGTAACGATTTCGAAGTTATGGTATCATCGCTACAGCTGACTAGTAGAAATATCGTTAGAAAAATGCAATACAGTTTCAAAGCAATCTTGGACAACTATTGAGTCATTGGCAGTTTGATAAAAAAGGTCGTTCCCTGATTTTCAACACTTTGAAACCAAATCTGCCCATTATGAGATTTAACAACTACATTGTGGGCAATCGCCAGTCCCTGCCCAGTTCCAACGCCCACTTCTTTTGTTGTAAAAAATGGCTCGAATATTCTTTCCTGCACCTGCTGTGGTATCCCACCACCATTATCCGTAATCGAAATTACCACACAATCATCGGAAGGATAATGCTTGGTTGATATTTTGATTTCACCTTTGACACTTGCCTCATCTCGATCGCGAATTGCATGAGCACCATTAACAATCAAATTGAGAACCACTTGATTAATTTCTCCAATATTACAGGGCACCATGGGTAAGTTTTCATCCAGCTCTTTTTTGATTTCTGCATGATATTTCCATTCATTTGTAGCAACCACAATTGTTGATTCAATCGCCTGATTTAAGTCATTTGGTTTTTTTGCAGATTCTGCATCTCGGTAAGCAAAATTTTTCATCGATTTTACTATGGTAGTAATCCTTGAAATCCCCTCCTTGGCTTGCTCGGCTGCCTCGGATGCATTTCCCTTAAGAAATGATAGTTCTTTTTCATCAGGAGCATTTTCAGTATTATCCAACTTGGCAATAAATCCCTCAACTGCTTCTTTTAGAAATAATATATTGTCGTTTGCAAACTGGGAGGGAGAATTAATTTCATGGGCTATACCGGAGGCTAACTGACCCACAGCCTCCATTTTCTGTGCATGCACCAATTGCGTTTCCAATTCCTTACGCTGCTGTATTTCTAATTTTAGCTGATTGGTTTTTTCCTGTAATTTAGCAGTTCTATTTTTAACTGTACTTTCCAGGCCAATAATTAATCCCTGTAATCTTTTGGTCAGAGAACGAATTTCTAAAGGGCCAGATTCTCCGAGGACAAAGGGTTGCTGTTTTTCAATTGAACGCCTAGCCGCTTCTTCTAAATTAGCTACAGGAAGAGCAAAGCTTTTATAAGTTAAAAACGCCAATGTAAAAACAAAGGCTAAATATAATACAACTGCAATTATAAGTGAAATTGCTGTTCCTTCTTTTCTCGACTCTAGGTCTTCCCATTTTGACTGTAGTGCCTTATTCGCTACTGCAAGGTTTGTTTTTGAATCATTTTCAAGTATGTTCAATTTTTGACTAAGACTTTCTCGTGCTTTGTTATAATCACTATTTACAGGATTATTTCCTTCTCGAGCAACTTGAACATTTGTAGCTATGCCATCCTGCTGCATCTCCAAGATATTTTTTTCAACTTCTTTAATTTCTTTAGCAATTCCCTGAAGCAAATCTTCCGAATAATTTTTGTAATATTTTTCTGCTAAAATATTGAGCCCTTCTTTAGCCAAAACTAAATCATCTAAAACAACACTGAATAATCCGGTATAATTTTCAGGATATATGTCCATGGATTCGAAAATCCTTCGAGTAGTTTCAAGAAAAGCATTAACATCTCCAAACTCATCAGATGAAATTCCTGTTTTTCGCGATTCTGACTCTAATTCCTCGGTCGCGGAATTTAGTCCCTGAAAAGCAAACCAGCCAAACCCTGCAATGCTAAATGCACCCGCCAGACTTCCTATTGTTAACAGAATTATGTAGGAGCGGACTTTCAAATTTTAGTTTTAAATCTGAATCTTTACCTACGAACGGGCACCCGCACCTGAATTTTCTCAGGAAAAGGATTATTATCAAAGCATGATAGGTAATTCCTTATTACTTTATACAACTGTCCATCTATGTATGCTCCAGAAGACGCCACCAAAAAACCATCTGCCATACGCAATTCGTCAATCAGTCTCATGCCCAGGGATAATTTTTTAACAGAGATTTCTTCTAGGCGGGTATTAGATTCGCTCAGCATGACTTTACTTTTTAAAGCCGTAATAACATGCGGGTCATAGTCCTTTGGCCTGTTTTGCAATGTGGAAATAATCAACTGCTTGTCATGTCCCTGCTCTTCATAAAAATCAAAGTCAAGGGCGGCTCGTAACACCGAAGCACACAAACGTATTTGCTTAGCATCTGGCTCTTCAAATCTTGGCTGAACATCCACCCTTTTCAAGATTTCTCCGATGTCTTCCAGTCCGGGTATTTTGTCTAAAAGATTTTGTGTATCCTGAGGAAATTGAATTAATAGCTGCCGAATCTTGGAAGAAACTTTTCTTTTAAAATAGACATCTTCTGTAACGCTTTCCGGAAGACCAATATATGCTATTTGAGAAAAGACTGACGCAACATCAACTCGCCATCCATTTGGAACTTCAAGTATTTCGGCTAAATCATTAGCTAATTTCCGGACTCTTTGAACTCTCCCAAAAAATAATGGTTTAGCGGTGGATAGAGATTCGGCCAGCGCATCAACTGCTCCCCTCAGAGTCTTATCGAGCAAGATTCTTTTGCTACGAACCAAATCATGTTGCTCAAGACCATCATTCAAAACCTTAATTAAACGCTCCGGAGGACAAGGCTTTGAAAGCATTCGAAAAACATTTCCGTCATTTACTGCCGCCATCGCAGAATCGAAGTCGGTATGGCCGGTCAACAATATGGTTGATACTTCGTGATCTCTTTTCTTAATCTCTGCGAGCATCTCAGCACCATTCATTCTGGGCATTCGCATGTCTGATAAAACCAGCGCAAACCCGCCTTCCTCTTCGAATAACTCCAACCCTTCAACTCCATCCGATGCTAGATGTAATTCAAAGTCTTTTCTTAAATTCAATTGGAATCCTCGTAAAATAGACTCCTCATCATCAACGCACAGAATTTTGTTATTCATTTAAGGTGTTTGGGGGAAGGCTGATGTAGTTAGGAATAAATGGAAAACTACCAAAATTTTATTATAATTATAAAGTAGATCAACAACTTTAATTTTTTGCCCTCTTTTGAAAGATAATTCTTAGCGAAATAAAAGTTAGTTAAAATGTACACCGCGATTTAATAGGGATATTTGCTTGGATGAAATCCACATGGAAAAACCCATGCTTTTTGAATCAGCTCGAAAAAGAAAAGTCTCTAAAAGAAGATTAATCGCTTCCAATTTGTAAGGAAACTCTCCAAATTAGTAATCATGGTAAACGAAAAATCCTCAAGAAGACATTTTGTAAAAGCAAGTTCCGCTATAGCTGCTAGTTCTGTATTAACAGCTCCGTATGTTGCCAGTGCACAAAACAGCTCTAAAACTCTCAAAGTTGGACTCGTAGGAATTGGCGGCCGTGGGAGCGGGGCAGCGGCACAAGCAATGGGAGCCGACGATAATGTGGCATTAACCGCAATTGGAGATTTATTTGAAGACCGTATAAAACTGAGGAGTCGCATATTAAAAGCTCGTGGGCGTGACAAATATCAGGTTACACCCGAAACTACTTTCACTGGATTTGATGCCTACAAAAAAGTCATTGATTCAGGAGTTGATGTCGTCATTCTGACTTCTCCGCCTAACTTTAGACCTCAGCATTTGGAATATGCAGTCGAAAAAGGTGTTCACTGTTTCTTTGAAAAACCCGTAGCAGTTGACGCACCTGGAGTGCGAAAAGTGATAGAGCTTGCCAAGAAAGCTAAAGAAAAAAACCTGGGTTTCATGTCAGGATTTTGCTGGAGGCATCACTACCCAAAAAGAGAAATATTTGGGAAGATTTTAGATGGAGCTTTGGGTGATGTGCATGCAATGTACTCAACTTATAATGGTGGTGAGGTATGGAAGAAAAAACGAGAAGACGGATGGAGCGATCTAGAGGCTCAGTTGCGTAACTGGAATGCTCACCTTTGGCTTTCTGGGGACTCCATTGTTGAACAAGCTGTTCATTGTATCGATATGATGCAATGGGCGATGGGAGATCAACTTCCTCTGCATGCGGAAGGTTCAGGTGGACGACAAGTCTATGATGACCCTGACAAGTATGGAAATATTTACGATCATTTTGCCTGCGTTTACGAATGGGAAAACGGAGCCAAAGGATACCATTTTTCTCGTCAACAGAATGGAACTGTTGGCAGTTATGAAGTTGAATTATTCGGAACTAAAGGGACCTGCTCGGCAAAGAATCGTCATACTATTATTGCTGGTGATGACTCTTGGAGATATCGTGGCGAAAAAAATGATATGTATCAAACAGAGCATGATGAACTATTTGCCTCTATTCGCTCTGGGAAGCCATTTAATGACGGAGAAAAGGCTGCACACAGCTCAATGGTTGCAATATTAGGAAGAATGGTTGCATACACAGGACAAAAGATCACTTATCAGCAAGCTCTTAACTCCAAGGAAGATCTTACCCCCGCTCATTTTGATTGGGACAAAACCTTAGACATACCCGCACCCCCTACCCCAGGGGTAACTAGATTTATTTAATCTTAAATCACTTAATCGACTGATAGATTTCGAAAAATCTAGAATCTTTTATTTTAATGCTCTCCAGGGTTGATTGACCCATTTCCTCGAAAGTATTTCCAAGTCTCAGTATGATTTGCCTGTCAGAAAGAAAAGGTAAGTCTGGATCGTTAGCATGGATTTCTTTGTAAGCCCGGAGTATTTCACAATCAAAATCTAAACTGTCATTAACCAATTCCTTCTCTTCAAATGAGTAATCAAATTCTATGTCATTTAAATTGGTTGTTCCAATATACTTCTTGGGTTGCAAGTCGAGTTCCGTTACATCCATGGATGTTTCTACATTCGGGCTAGGAATTTCTCCGGATGCTAATTCTTCAGGGTTTAAATGCTTTTCCAATTGTATTCTATCTTCTGTAAATAAGACAGATTTTAACAACACTGGTACAGCAATTGAAGGTAAATACCCCACATCTCGATGGTTAAAAATCGTTAGTAAACCGCCGATCTTTGAAGTATAAGATGATGGAGAAGCTCTAGCTGAATCAACGACTTGCAAGATACTGTTGATTGTAGAATTGGGCACTTCTTCAAGATACGGATTAGAAACTATTGAAAGAACCCATGGTTTTATCGATGAATCAATAGCATCAATCAATTTGGCTGGATCTTTAATTATAGCCAATGAAACCACATCCTGATTTTTTAAAAGATATTCTACGATATAAGAAGCTGATTGGTCTTCTCCCCATAAAATAATATTTTGTGATTGTAGAGGAGCTTGTTCCCTCAAATTCTCAATTCTTTGGTTAAGTTCTTTCTGTGATTGGACTTTAAGAGTTAGACATGAAATCCCCTTGCCAAGAAGAAAGCCAAATGATTTCTGCCGAGCAAAATCGGAGTCTTCATTTACATCCTCATTTAATACCTCAATAAAGACTGCTTTACTATATTCGATTTTATCTCCGATCCTCCTTGCATATCCGCATTCAATATCATTTTGGTTTGCAAATCGGTTTAAGGATGGAACATATAAATTCATCCCGTCTTGAAAATTACGAATGTCAAAATTAGCCAATGGGCTTTGAACTTCGGTAATATAATCAAAGTATTTATCACGTGCAGGGCGACCAAATTTGAGAATCGACTTCGAATAATCGTCTTCCTCAATGATTCGCTGAAATGTATTTTCGGAAGTAATTATGGAAGTTGGGGGAGAACTTGAAAGCCCTCCAAATGGAATAGAAATTCGTCCTGCATCTAAAGTTTTAGAATTAATATCACCCCAGTTTAATTTTACCTTAAAATTAGCATAGTTTTCAATGAAGCGAAATGACAGAGCTTCACAGAAAATTAAAATGAAAATTCCAAAAATCATTTTCCCACAAACCTTTGATATTTTAAATATCGGGTTCATTTTTCTTCTTCTTCTTTCGTTTCAGATTCATTTTGAGTCGCCGATAGCTCTTCTCTTAGCTTCAGCACCTCATCTGGAAGTTCATCCGCAGAAGGTGGAGGTAAAACTTTCCTGCTTGGGGTATCATTAGCTAGTGGATCTTCTTCATCGTTAATATTAGCTTCGGAAAAAGGATCCGCATTTTCGCCACCTTCGCTAATAATGTCTTGAACAAGCTCCTCCTTATCCCCTTCTTCTTCGGCTAAATCTTGATTGAGATTATCCTGGGAGGGGGGTGGGATAAGCTCATCAACTAATTTCTCATCGTCCGCTTCTTTTTCTACGGGATCCTTCTCTGGATTTACATCGGATTCTTTGTCTTCTCCTTCAACTGCTTTCTCTTCAGAGGAAATATCTTGAGCTTCGCTCATTTTCTTACCCTCATCTGAGTCATCGGTATCTGAAAGGTTTTTTTCTTGGGGAAGTTGTGCATCATTTGTACTCCCTTTGAGTTCATTTTCAGTAAAGTTTTTTCCGGTTTTGAGCACATTACTGTTTGACGAGTTGACCAAATCATCACCTTTGAGAAAATAAGCTTGGGCAACCCCCACAAACACTGCAATCGTTCCAAAAATGAACAGTTCTAGCCTATGCGATTTATTCATAACATGATCTTCATGAATAATGTTAAAAATTATGAAAATGATTGTAAAAAAAGTCGCCCAACCTACCACACTGCATAATATTCGGATTTGCGATCCTAGCTTTCCAAAGCTCCCAATTAAAAAAAGCAAAAGTCCTAAAATAATTAAAACAAATGAGAGAATTATCTTTAATCTTAAAGCTTGTGCTTCTGGACTGTCATTAAAAGAGGCTCCTAAAACTTCAGCAAAACCGTATCCAAAAAAGTTCGTTTGTGCTGCCTCATAAAGAAAATTTTCGAGAGTAGCAAATCCGATCAAAGGAGATATCCAAAAGAAAACGAGGACTAGTAGAATTACGATACCTGTCGAATTAAAAACCGCTCTGCTTTTTGAAAACATACAAGAGGTATTTCTATTTTAATTACTTGATGGTTGGCAAGAGTTTGTTCTAGCTAAGCCTGCAAGTAAGAAAAATCCAATTATATAATTTGACTAAATATCTTTTATTACGCCTGTGCTATCTCCGACCTGAGAAGCATTGACACCCACCTTGTCCAAAATTCCTAGGTACAAATTTGTCATAGGTACGCTATCGTAATCAATATGTCTCCCATTCGACAAACCATGAGCATGTCCACCTGCCAGAAGAACCGGAAGGTCAGAGTGCCGGTGCCTATTTCCGTCGCTTATACCTCCCCCGAAAACGATCATGCAATGATCTAAAAGCCTACTTCCGTCCAGCTCCTTTGTAGTCGAAAGATTTTGCAAAAAGTATGCAAATTGCTCCGAATAAAACTGGTCAATGCGGGCAAGTTTCTTAATTTTCTCTGGATCATTTTTATGATGAGACAAAGAATGGTGGCCCTCGGGCACTCCAATATCACGAAAACTGCGATTGCTACCATCATGAGCCAACAAAAACGAGCTGATTCGAGTAGAATCACTTTGAAAAGCAAGTGCCATCATGTCGAACATTAATCTTATATGTTCTCGATAATTATCCGGAATCCCCTCTGGACTTTTGATCAGAGGAAGATGATCCCAGTTTTTTTCTTCTCGCTCAATTCTCTTCTCCAACTCACGTACACTCGAGAAGTATTCATCAAGTTTATCTTGGTCCATTTGGCTTAGCCTATTATTTAAACCTCGGGCACCATCTAAAGCGAAATCAAGAATACTCTTATTCAGAGCCCTTCTTTTGATCTGACTTTTACGATCAAGAGAAGAAGATGTATTTCCGAACAACCTCTCAAAAACTAGTCGAGGATTGGACTCCGGCACCATAGGCATAGATTCCGTTTTCCAAGAAAGATTATACTGGTAAGCACAGCTGTATCCTGAGTCACATTTTCCGGATCTCCTTACACCATCGCAACTAAGTTCCAGTGATCCAAGTTTCGTCCTGTCGCCGATAGCTTCAGCCGCAATCTGATCTACGGAAACGCCTACTTTTATATCCTTGCCAGCAGTCTTCCTAGCCTGGCAACCGGTAAGAAAAGTGGCATTGGCTCTGGCATGGTCACCTCCGCCATCACCATTTGCATAAGCTTTTGTGTGATCCAGCCCACTCATCACCTGAAAGTCATTAGTATGATTTTGCAGTGGCTTCAGACTATTGGGAAGTTCTGTTAACTTGCCCGTTTCCTGAGGTCGCCACTCATCCATGATCACCCCGTTTGGAATATAGGTAAAACCCATCCTCAAAGGAATTTCGTGGGTGCCAGACCTGCCAAAAGACTCCAATGCAGGTAATGACAGAGAAACTCCTAGTCCTCTCAATGCAGATCTTCGGCTAATTTTCATAAAACTCTAAAGTACTTATCATCAAAATTTAATGTTTTAGGACAAAATAATCAAATCTTCTTATTGAGAAAACTGAAAAGGTTTACTTGCGATGACATTAAAAATCAAATCAGCAAGCTTGATCTTGCCTTGCTTTTCAACGCTAATGATTTCATCTACCGCTATGCGATCTTTGTAAGTAAGACCTCGCCCCAGACCATAAATTAAAAGTTTTTGAGTGAGAGATCGATTGATGGCTTGAATTTTGTTCTCATATAAAAAGCTTTGTAATTCACGGACACCATTGAATCTTTCTCCCGAACTTAATTGACCTGAAACATCTATACTCTTCCCTTCTTCCTGATCTCGCCATTCACCTACAGCATTAAAGTTATCAAGAGCATAGCCAATGTTGTCCATACTTGCATGGCAAGAGTAACAGGTTGGGTTTTTCGAATGCATGGCCATTTGTTCCCTGAAAGTTAATTTCTTTAGCTCCGAATCATGGGGTTCTTCTAATTCTGTTACGCCTGGCGGAGGATCCCTCGGTGGTGCAGCTAGCAAATTGTCCAAAACCCACTTTCCCCTTTTTACTGGAGAAGTTCGCGTCGGATTGGAAGTGATAGTGAGAATAGAACCATGCGTAAGTATCCCCCCTCTTTTTCTGAGGTCATCTCCTCGGAAAACGACTTTTTGGAACTCATCATCAAAGTCTCCGGCAATACCATAGTATTTTGCAAGTTCTTGGTTGATTATTGAAAAATCAGCACTCAATAAAAAATCTAAAGGTAAGTTCTCGACAAGTAGGTGTTTAAAAAATTCTTCGGTTTCCAAAACCATCGAGCTTCTTACATTTTGAGTGAACGAGGGAAATTGCTTTGGGTTTGGATTTGCTAAGTTTAAGTCTCTTAGCTGAAGCCATTGCCCACAAAAGTTTTTTACAAACTGATCGATTTTGGGACTTTCTATCATTCGCTTTACCTCTTTCTTTAGATTGGCCCTAAGCTTTCCCTTTGTGGCAAGATCCCAAAGCTGAAAGTCAGGAACCGAACTCCATAGAAAGTATGACATCCGGTGGGCCAAAGCATGCTCATCGAGCATCCGCATTTTTGTTGAGGTTGCTTCTTTCAATTTCTTTTCTTCTCTAAAAATAAAGGTTGGGGAAACCAGAGCTGCTTTATAAGTCTGTCTTAATGACTCCAAAGGGTTCATCCCATTCTGCTTCATTCTTTCATATAAAGATACATGCCTTGAAAATTCGGATGGCTCTAAGGGTAATCGGTAAATCCTTGGTAACCATTTCTGAAAAGATACCTTAACTTCTTTATCGCCAATTTCTTCGGTTTTCCATTTTCCCAAGAGATGCTCCCTTGTGGTTTTTACACTTTGAGACAAACCTTCTGGCGAGGTAATCACAACCGAATCAACAAACAGATTTCTGTCCCTTCTATTGGGATCTTTGTTTTTGGGATCCCAGAAGTCATTTGGAAAGGTTAATGCTATTTGGTTTTTGAAGTTGGGTTTTGTGCTGAATTCAAATGCGTACTCCTTTTTATCAGGGTACTGTGCATCAACCGAAAAATCTGCAATCTGAATTCCATTAACAGTCACAATCATCCTTGCGAATTCATTTCCCCCCAAACTTGCGGTTGCTCTCACTTTAGCCAGATATTTCCCTTCTTTCAGGGAGGTAAAAGGAAGGGTCAAGCTTCCTTTGGAGGCAAGTACCCGCATCCCGCTGTGAGCACCACCTCCCTTTAATTGGTTAGAGGCAAAGCGATATGTTTGTCCCTGATCATCAATCGGTCCCAATGCTTTTTCCATTACGATTTCTGCCATATTTAGATATTTTTCCATAAGGAGCGGCGAGAGCGTTAAGACTTCACTTATGGTATCAAAGCCATAGCCAGTATCATCCGCAGGAAAGTAATCTTTGGCATCAATTTTAATTTTGAAAATATCTTGTACAGTATTTTGGTATTCGATCCGATTAAGCCTTCTTAGAACAACATGACCAGGATCGTACTTGCTTGGGTCGTGCTCAAATGAAGTTTCTTCAATCCATGAAAGAATCTTGCTTATTTCAGGATCAAATGGTTGAGGCACATTAGCTGGTGGCATATTCCTGTTGTAAATATTTTTCCAAACCCGCTCCCATTTTTTTGAATGTTTAGAAAAGTCTCCAAGAGCAATCAGTTCATCCATAGCAAAATCTCCTTTATTGGCACCCTCACCATGACAATCATAGCAGTATTCTTCCAATAAAGGGAGGACCCTGTCTTTGAAATTAATGGCTGCTTCTTTAGAAGAACCGAAATTGGAAAGCGGACCAAAAAGGATAATGCTAGAAAAAAAGACAACTCGCTTATACCAATTTTTCATAAATTTCTATACTCTAACTTTTTCGTAAAAGAACAATTTTTGATAGAAGTAAAGTTTAGTTTTGATTTTTGGGGATGCAATTCAATCACATGGAAAGAATAACAATATCATCAAACAGGATCGGCGTGCTGGAGTAAGGGAATCCCCACAAAGCACACTTACCGCCCCTGTACTCTATCTCAAAATCTTCACTTAAATACCATTCATTCGGTTCATTTTGTTCCTTTGGCCAAAGTTTAAACTGCAAACGGGATGTTTGATTCAAATTACCCGGCAATGCCTGAAAACGAATATTCCACCACTTGTCTCCATACCAAGAAAAAGGCATGGTTTTAAAAACAGTTTCATCCATAGATAGAACAATGTTGCGGGCTGCTGGATTAAGTCTCAGTTTATAACCCCTAACACCTCCTATGCTAGCGGCGACTGATGGCATACGTCGCCCTTTCTTGCTGGCGTAAAAGGAGAAGCTGAGTTCCAAAGCTTTTTCTTTCTCCCTGTTTCCAAAAAGTAATCCAAAATCTCCCATTGGCGTGCCAGGCAGGAATAGGCATTTATTGTCACCGCCCTCTTTCTGGACCTTATACTCGCCATCCAAAATAAAAATACTTTCAGGTTCAGCACCTGTAGCGACATCTGAAAAATCCTCACTGAATTCCAAATTCCATTCTTTTTCAACTTCTGAGCTTACTTGCTCTGGGGCATCAATTTGTTCGGATTCACTCGAAGTTTCATTTTTTGAACTGTGATGAATGCAGCCAGTCATCAAAATTAAAGCAAAAAACAAATTGCCAATTAGTTTAAATCCCATCTGTCCGTATGGTAAATTATTCATTCCTCAACAAATGAAGCTGGCTTTTACGCAAGGTCAAGAAAACGGCGAGGAAAACCCAGATAAAAGCTAGCAAGGTTAATGCAAGAAAGAACCAAAGAAAACCCACTTCTGGCTTATCCGCCACACCTCCAAATAAGGCCGGTGCGATACCCAAAATTGCTGAAGCAGACCCGATAGTGATTCCCCAGATTGCCAATTGCAGGTGTTCGAAGAGTGCGGATTTTCGAATGATTTTCATTGGGTAGCCCAAGGCTTCAAAGAGTGCCGACTCCTGACTTCTTTCCACCAGATTTCGAGCCACCACCAATCCGAGCCCACAAGTTCCAATAAGCATTCCTAGACCTCCCAATCCCTGGAAGATAGAAAGGTAAGTATTTTCCACAGTCTGTAACTCACCAAGCCTTTCTCGTGACTCCCGAAATTCCAGCCCATGTTGATACAATCTGTCCTGAAGATGATTCACTAATTTTTGCCCGTCTTCCGAAGGACCCGTAATCATAAAACTACGATATCCTCCCTGCTGCTTGAACTTATTCAGAAAATCTTCTTCCTTAATGAAAAGTGCACCCTGAAGCATTGATCCTTTAAATGCCCCAACCAATTCGATTTCAAAGGGCCTACCCTCTCCGTCCGTATACTGAATGCGATCTCCCAGCCCCATTTTTAATGCCCACATCAGGGTATTTTGATCGACGAGTGCAGGGATTATATTTTCATCGATGGTTTTGTTCAGACTTGTCCAATTTCCGTCCGAAAAGTCAAACCTGCCCGAAAAATCACTTGTCTTAACTCCGTAAATTCGTGGGCGAAGGGCTTTGTTTAAGTTCAAGCAACTCGCATCATCTCCTTCCCGTAAGCGAAGAGGAATGACCTGTGAATCTGAAAATAAACTTTCATTCAAATCAAAAAGTTCTATGGCTTCCTTCCCATTCAGGTCATCGTATATGGGTGAAGCAGATTCTCCCCAGAAGGAAAAGCCACCCGTGCCTGACCTGAAATTTTCAGAATTTGTTTCGGGAGATTTCCGAAAAGCACCTGTGCTTACAACGAGAAAGGCTCCAGCGGCCATCGAACCAACCGTCACCAGTCCTCTTCCCTTCCTTCGTCCAAGATTTGTCCGATGCAGTTGAGAAATTCTGGTTAGGTTTTGATGACCAGTATGCTGACCACCCAAATGGCTGCGAAAGAGAAAAAGGCCACCGATCAAAAGCATTCCGCCGGCTCCAAAGAACGACATGGACGCTTGATGACTCGACAAGCCGACCATCCAGGCCAAAATAATCGCACCAACTATAAAAAGTGCACCCACCCATTTATGCCATTTTTTGGATAGTTGACCATGGGTTTCATTTTGTATGCCTTCATGACCTGATTGCAGAAGTTCTCTTGGTTCCCGAACCAATATCTTTCTGGCCGACCAAACCATCGATATCAGGCAAACAATTGCCGAAGCAGCCCCTCCAATAAACATCGATAATGGTGTCGCATGGTAAGAAAAACTGGCTCCCGAGACCGCTCCGCTCCACTCACCACTTAAGAGATTGAGAATTGCTTTCCCATAAAAGGAGGCCATCAAAACGCCGATCAAAGACCCTATGATAGCGACTGCTAGACCTTCTCCCCAGAAGACCATTTTTATTTTTCGAATTTTCCATCCGAGAGCCCGTAACAACCCAATCTGCTTGCTTCGTTGTTCCAGCGAAAAGGTGAACAGCATACCTGTGATCGCCAAAACCGCCGTAATCACAAAAAAACTGAAGCCCATGAAGAGCTGTCCAAAATCGACTGGTGATTCAACGGATTGCTTTGCATCCGAACGCAACCCGCGAAGAACCAATCCTGCATCCTCCGCCTTCAGGTTTTCGCGCAAACGGACAGCCAGCTCGTCATTGGAATATTCATTTTTGCCTATACGTAAACCGGTAAGAGAACCCCACCGGTTTCCCCACATTTCCTGACCGGCTTTGAGTGAGACAAAACCCTTGGGTGTTCCCCGATATTCATCCCAATACTCCTCGTCATGGTCCCTTACCTTATGAACAATCGGAATCCCCGTGTCCCATTCGCCGCATGACTCCGCATCTGAAAGGCCTGGGAAACGAGGAGTCCACTCACTTTCCTGATCCTCAGGAAGAAGGGCGGGGAGAGGCAGAATCTTCTTCAAAATGAATTCTTTGGAAGATTCGATCAATTTTCTTCTTTCTCCCACGGTGTAGTAACTCACCTTAATTTTATCTCCAAGGGTTGCATTGAGATCATTCGCCGCCCATTGGTTTAACGCAATCTCATCGTCCCGCCACTTATCTCCCAAAAATTCAACCTTTCCCGGTTCCACCGCACTCATCATCGAATACGGTATCAGTGAACTACCATTACCCTCGAATTTCTTTTCGATCGCATTTACCAAATAGGTTAGAACACCACTTGCTTTGGAATCCAACCCCCTACCCTTCGCAACCAAACCTTCGGATAAAAATACCTGACGGGTTCGTATGCTCCATTCATTGGAATTTCTTAGGTCCTTTATCTCGATGCCTGCGTCCGCAAGTTTCCAACTTTCATCCATGGCTTTTTTGGCGGACGCTATGTCGATTTCACCCTCTTCACTTTTTCCCAATAAGAGAAAATT
>Ga0163109_10001873_pt1 | contig 16550 bp, 13 predicted proteins | sample CRUFie1St13metaG_FD_108704 | JGI IMG/M metagenome (GOLD analysis project Ga0163109, IMG submission 108704) | Marine microbial communities from the Costa Rica Dome - CRUD Field 142mm St13 metaG | ecosystem: Environmental > Aquatic > Marine > Oceanic > Photic zone | place: Costa Rica: the Eastern... | reverse complement strand
CCCTCGGCCTCAATGATGAAAAAATCGTCGGTCAGCATGGTCTCGGCGGTATCAAAATCCCCGGCACCCGTTGTGGCATAGAGTTGCTGCACAAAAGCCATCTTCTCGTCATCGGTCATCGTCTTACCCCCCCTCTCTATGGTTGTCTGTATCGCTCTAGTGCGACTTCGCGGCCAGGACTCAGAGTCACCGCCAGCGGTTCTGAATTCACCGCGTCAGCACCAAGCGATCAATTCGACGCCTCAGCGTACTGCTGAATAATGCGTTTGCCGAGTGCCATTTGGTGCACCTCATCAGGACCATCCGCCTGACGGCACCAGCGCGCATAGTTGAACTGCTCGGCCATACACCAATCCTCGGTCAGCCCCCCAGCGCCGTGCATTTGCATGCAGCGGTCGATAATCGCCTGAATCATCAGCGGCACGCTGATTTTAGTGGCCGAGATCAGTTCGATTGAGGGCTTCACGCCATGATGATCGATGTGCCAGCAGGTCTTGTGAACCAATAATCGGGCCATTTCCAGCTCGGCATAGCTCTTGGCGATGTTCTCGCGAATCGACTGATGCTGGCTCAGTTTTTTGCCGAAGGTTTCCCGGTCTTCTACGCGCTGGCAGGCGAGCTCAAGGCAGCGCTGTCCGGCGCCGATAAGACGCATGCAATGGTGCATGCGGCCGGGGGCCAGACGACTCTGTGCGATCTCAAACCCCCTGCCCTCACCGAGCAACAGATTTTCTGCGGGCACGCGGACATCAGTGAACGTCACCTCGGCATGCCCAATCGGTGCATCGTCATAGCCGAGTGTGGTCAGCGGGCGCAGCACATCAACACCCGGTGTGTCTTTGGGCACAAGAATCTGGGTTTGCTGCAAATGTCGGTTCGGGTTCTTGGCATCGCTCTTACCCATGACGATAAAAATTTTGCAGCGCTCGTAGGGCGCACCGGTGATGAACCACTTATGGCCATTCAGAACCCATTCGTCACCGTCACGGCGGATATCGAGCTGGATGTTGGTTGCATCGCTGGAGGCAACCTGTGGCTCAGTCATGGCGTAGGAGGAGCGAATTTCACCGGCTAGCAGGGGCTGTAACCAGGCGGCCTTCTGCGCTTCCGTGCCAAACTTCATCAGCACTTCCATATTGCCGGTGTCTGGCGCATTGCAGTTGAACACCTCCGGCGACCAGATTACGCGCCCCATTTCTTCAGCCAGCGGCGCGTAATCCAGAAAGCTCATGCCGCCATGATCGCTGTAATCGGCGTATTCAGGTGGCACAAAGAGATTCCAGAGCCCTGCGCCGCGGGCCTTCTCCTTTAGAGATTCGACGAGAGGCATAGAAGCGAAGCGGTTATCAGCGCCTGCAAGCGCCTCTTGATGAGCCACCTCACTCGGATAGATGTGCTCTGACATAAAGGCCTGTAACTCGGCTAGTATGCTCGCGCTCTTCTCACTCGGAACTATCATGCAACCCCTCTGATGCTGTGATCACCCGCTCGCCACCGCCGCACCCAGAAACAAGCTGTTCTGAAACGGACAAAACAAGCGGGCTGGTTTGTTTTAAACGGCATTCATACTATATAGTCATCTATCGCCGACAGAAACCACCGCGACGGAGATCACCGTTGCTGTGCTGAAGGAGGCGGGTATGGAGCGCCCTCATGTGCGCACCCTCTCGTGATAACAACACCAACGGCGAGAATCAGGATGGGGAATCAGTGAATCTCATCACAGACACATCGTTCAGGGACACGACACTGGCGGCGCTGGCACAAGAGCGCGCGTCCTCGCGACCTGATGATACGGCGCTGCTGTTCGACTCGGGGGTTCGGTTATCCTTCGCAGAAGCGTGGCAGCAGGCCAATCAATTGGCCAACGCGATTCAGCAGCTGGGCGTCAGACCGGGTGCCACACTCACCTTTCAACTCCCCAACATTCCCGAAGCCGTGCCGCTGGCGATCGCCGCATCGATTTGTGGGCTGGTCATCAACCCGGTGGTACCGATTTATCGCGGCAAAGAACTGGGGTTCATTCTGGGCGACGCCAAAACCGAGATCCTGTTCATACCGCACCGCATTCGGGGCTTTGACTATGTCGAGATGGTGCGTGAGTTGCGCTCCGGCCTGCCCCACCTGCAGCATGTCGTCTGCTGCGGTGGCGAAGATGACCTGACTGAGGACGTGCTGCGTTTCGAAGACATGATGACGCGTGGCGGCCCTGGACTGGCCGATATTGCGTCAGTGGATCCTGACGACACCAAGGTCGTGCTCTACACCTCGGGCACCACCGGCAATCCTAAAGCCGTGCGTCACAGTCATAACACCCTCGCCAAAGCAATGGACAACGGCGTGATCGCGTGGAGCCTGGATGAGCGGGATATGATGTTGATGCCGTCCCCGGTGACCCACGTCACAGGCTACGTCAACGGGATCGAGTTACCCTTTTTCACCGATACAAAAGTGCTGCTCATGGAAAGCTGGGTGGTGAGCCGCGCTGTGGAGCTCATCGAGACACACCACGCTACAACCTGTGTCAGTGCCACCCCTTTTCTACGCGAGCTAGTAGATGCCTGTCGTGATCAGGGCAAGGATCTGCCGAGCTTTCGGCTGTTCGCCTGCGGCGGTGCGGCGGTACCCTCTGCACTGATCTACGAAGCTGGTGAGGTGCTAGCCAACTGCCGCGCGGTACGTGTTTACGGCTCGACTGAAGTGCCCTTAGTCACGGTTGGATTTGTGGCAAACGACGAAACCCATTTGGCCGCTGAAACTGATGGCCGGGTCTTCAACTACGAAGTCAAAATCTGCGATGACGATGGTCAAGATGTAGGCCGGAACGCGGATGGGGAGATCTGGGTGAGAGGGCCCGCGATGATGCAGGGCTATCGGGACGCGGAGCAGAACGCCGCTGCGTTTTCCGAAGAGGGTTTCTTTCAAACCGGTGACATCGGACAACTTCTCGACTCTGAGGCCATCGTCATCACGGACCGAAAAAAAGACATTATCATTCGCGGTGGTGAGAATTTGTCGGCCAGAGAAATTGAAGAGATCATTCTGCTTCACCCAGCAGTGGCTGAAGCGGCAGCGGTCTCGGCACCACATGAACGATTGGGCGAGGGCGTGGCCGTCTTCGTCACACTATACGGCGACGAGATACCCACGCTGGCCAAATTGACAGCACTATGTGCTGAGCATCAGTTGGCAAAACAGAAATGGCCGCAGTGGCTGTCTGTCGTCGCGGAAATGCCGAAAACGCCTTCGGGTAAGATTCAGAAGGCCACGTTGAGAGCGCAATTGAAGGAACAGGGTGTTCAGCTCAGCTGAGCACCGGACCGAGAGGATACCAACCGTGAATGCTTCCAATCCCATACCCACAGACTACGAGACTTTCAGAACGTCTATTCGGGCGTTTTTGAAAGAGGCGCTGACCCCCGAGCTCGTCCGGGCGGGCGAGCGCACGACCAGCGTGTTCTCCGATTTCGAGGCGGGTCGCCAATGGCAGAGTATCCTGCACGCTAAAGGCTGGGGGGCGCCGGAGTGGCCAATAGAACATGGCGGCACGGGCTGGGACATTCAGCAGCGCTATATTTTTCTTGAGGAGTGCAAGCTGGCCAACGCGCCCAACCCAGTGATGATGGGCATACAGATGCTAGGGCCCATGCTGATGCACTTTGGCACCGAGACGCAGAAAACCCAGTTTCTTCCCGGCATCATCTCGGGTGATGACGTGTGGTGTCAGGGCTATTCCGAGCCCGGCTCCGGTTCGGATCTTGCCTCGCTGAAAACAACAGCCGACCGTGATGGTGACGACTACGTGGTCAACGGCACTAAGATCTGGACCAGCATGGCACACCACTCCAACTGGATCTTCTGTCTGGTGCGCACGGACAAGGATGTGAAACCACAAGCGGGGATCAGCTTTCTGCTGATCGACATGGCCACCCCGGGGATCACGGTGGCCCCCTTTCCCAGCCTCGATGGCGAGGTCGAGCAGTGCCAAGTGTTTTTCGAGAATGTCCGTGTGCCCGCCGCCAACCTACTGGGTGAAGAGAATCAGGGCTGGACGGTGGCCAAGTACCTGCTGGAGTTTGAGCGCGGCGGGCAGCACTTCACTATCGAACTGAAAAAACAGTTGGGTAAACTCCAGCGCGCCATGGCGAACCCCAATAGTCGCGCCGTCGATGACCCGACCTACGCCTATCGGGTGGCAGAGACCGAAATCGATGTGATGGCACTGGAGCAGACCGAGCTGCGCATCAAAGGCAGCCTTTCTGCGGGCGATAATCCAGGCGCGCTGTCGTCTTTAGTGAAAGTCTCGGGCACGGAGCTGGGCCAGCGCTGCGCCGAGCTGTTGATCGAGGCGGCCGGCCAGAGCGCCATGCCTTGGCAAAGCGAAGTGCTCGCGCCTGACTACACGGGAAACACTGCCGCGGCTGCTGACTCTGTGACCACCATGGCTGAATACATCAATAGCCGCGCCACCACGATTTATGGCGGTACCGCTGAAATTCAGCGCGGCATCATCGCCAAGCATGTACTGGGACTCTGATTCATGTCGGCACACCTGACACAGGACCAGACCCTGCTGCAGGACGCGGCAGAGCGCTATCTGCGCGACAGCTACGACTTCAACCAGCGTCGGGAACGTATTGCCGAGGGGGTCTACAGCGACCCCAAACAGTGGCAGGCCTTTGCCGAAATGGGCTGGCTTGCGCTTCCGGTCGCGGAGGAGTTTGGGGGGCTGGGAATGGGCACACGGGAGATGGCCATTCTGGCCGAATTGTGTGGTCAGTTCCTTGTCACCGAACCCTTGATCGACGCAATGGCAGCAGCGCATGCCATTATTGGTGTCAGCCAACAGCAGGAAAGTCTGTTACCGCGGGTGGCCGAGGGAGACCTGATACCGGTTGCTGCGATTGATGAGGCTGAGACGGCCTCGCGACTCACGCCCGCTACTTCGCTAACTCACACTGACGAGGGATGGCATCTCTCTGGCGCAAAGCACTGGATCAGCGCCGGCACCTCGGCCACTCATTTGGCGGTTCTGGCGCAGAGCCACGATGGTTTGGCCTGGGTGCTGGTTCCAACTACAGCCGATGGCGTTGAGTGTGACAGCTTCCCTACTCATGACGGACGCGGCGGCTTGAACTGCCGATTCGATCTCGTGCTCGAGCCTGACCACATTCTGCTGCAAGGGCAGCCTGCCTCCGACGCTTTGGAAGCTTATCGGGCGCTGGCGATGACTCTGAGCAGTGCCGAGACGCTGGGGGCGACACAGGCTGCCCTCGATACCACCGTGGACTACACCAAACAGCGCGTGCAGTTTGGACAGCCGTTGGCTTCTTTTCAGGCACTCCAGCACCGCATGTCCAACATGCTGATCCAGACGGAACTCACGCGATCACTGATTTATGCCGCCTGCAACGCGGCCGATAGCGGTCGTGACGATGCGTCGCGCTTTGCCCGGGCGGCAAAAGTGAAAGCAACCACGGTGGGTCGGAGAGTGTCTCAGGAAGCGATTCAGCTGCACGGTGGCATTGCGACAACCGATGAATATATTGTGGGACACTTTTTTAAACGCATCACCGCGCTGGAAAGCTGGGTCTGCTCCAAGGGTGAAGCACTGAAAGAATTCATGGCGCTCTCGCCGTCCTAGCCACCTCTGGACAATATCGAAACGCCACGCATCAGCACCGAATGACATAAAACCAAGGAGAAAAATAATGGACCTGCAACTGAAAGATAAAGTGGCACTGATCACCGGCTCAACCAAAGGTATTGGCCGCGCCATCGCCGAGACGCTGGCGGAGGAGGGGTGTCACGTTGGTGTCTGCGCACGGAATGAGGCTGAGGTGGAAGAGACCGTCGCCACACTCACCGCTAAAGGCGTGAAGGCCTGTGGCAGCGTGGTGGATGTTACGGACGCCACATCGATGGAAGCCTGGATCAATCAGTGTGCCGAGACCCTGGGCGGCATTGATATTTTTGTGCCCAATGTCTCTGCCGGCGGCGCGGACAGCTCGGAAGCGGGATGGCGGGCCAACTTTGAGGCCGATATGTTGGCAACCTGGCGCGGCGTTGAGCTGACCACACCGCATCTTTCCAAGTCGGGCTCGGGGGCTATTGTCATTATTTCGACCACTGCGGCGGTAGAGGCTTTCGCGGGACCCAGCCCCTACGGCGCGATCAAAGCCGGGCTGCTGAACTATTCCAGCAACTTATCGCAAGCGCTGGCGGCGTCGGGCGTTCGGGTTAATGCTGTGAGCCCGGGTCCGATCTTTTTCGAGGGTGGCGCCTGGGAGCAAATCAAGACTCACATGACCGACTTCTACGACGCGACCGTCGCCAGTATCCCGATGGGCAGAATGGGTACCAACTATGAAATCGCCGATACCGTGGCGTTTCTGGCCAGCCCCCGTTCAGCGTTTACGACCGGCGCTAACGTTGTGGTCGACGGCGGCTTTACCAAGCGGGTGCAGTTCTGAGTCCGCACCGGCACTAAACGCCACAAAAAACCCCGGCAAAGGCCGGGGTTTTTTGCTTCAGGCGGACGTCAGTCACTCTCGGTGATCAACCGGTCCAGCTCACGCAATGTTGAGATGAGCGCCTCCGTTGGCAATGCCTTCTTGCCTACCGTCTCTTCGGCCATGGGCGCAATCGCACAGCGCTCAGGTAATGCTCCGCCCGACCCCAGCACCTCGTAGAGGGTGGGCAGAAAGATAAACTGCAACCACTCCTCGAACTCGAGGGTATCCATAGCAAAGGGTTGCTCGGAGCTCATCGCCTCCTGCGATGGCGGCTTATCAGACCACAGGTCGAGCTGACGCAGGGCGGCTTCCAGATCAATCAATTTCGCCGCGATGGCACTGCGAGGGCCTTCCAGCTCCACGTCGCTAACCCTTCTCCATTCGGTGACCCACCGCCACGTTAACCTAACTCCATGGTAAAGGCTGGCAAGCTATCAAGGATACTGCGACCGTAACGACGGCTAAGTAGCCGCGTATCGAGGAGCGTTACGCGCCCCTCGTCTTCCTCGGTGCGGAGTAATCGCCCGCTGGCCTGCACCAGCTTCTGCGCCGCATCGGGGACACTGATCTCCATGAAAGGGTCACGCCCCTGCGACTCGAGAAGTTCAGAATGTGCCGCCGCGATGGGATCATCTGGTACCGCAAAAGGGAGCTTGGCGATCACCACGTGCCGGCAATATTCGCCGGGCAAATCGATACCCTCAAAGAAGCTGGCCAGACCAAAGATCGCGGAAGCCTCTCCGGCATCAATGTGCGCCCGATGCTGGTTTAACAAGCGGGCTTTACTCATCCGATCCTGAACCAACACATGGTGGGTGAGCACCGGTTCAATCCGCTCAAGCACCGCTTCCATCTGTCGCCGTGATGTAAACAGTAACAGGACACCCTGCTCTCCCGATATCAGCCCGGGAAGCAACTCAATCAACTCTTGGGTATGCGCCTCCTGTTTCCCGGGATCTGACGTCATCGCCGGCACACAAAAAGTGGCCTTCCCGGGATCGAAAGGACTGGCGACCTGCTTCCATCGAGCACTAACAGGCACGCCGGAGCGCTCACGAAATCGCTCAAAAGTCCCCAGAGCAGAGAGCGTTGCTGAGGTAATAACCGCCCCCGCTGCGCGCTGCCACAGCGCGTCATGGAGGAGCTCACCGGGCAGGATCGGGCTCGCCTGACACTCCACACTCTGTGGCGTGCCGCGATGCTGGCACCAACGGGCCCAGCCATCTCCCGGCCCACCCTCTCCCGGCGCATCGGCAAAGGCGCGCCACACCGCGAGTTGTTGTTCAGCTCTGGCGGCCAACCCCTGCGCATTAGCAAGATTCAGATCCGGGTCCCCCGCACCCGCGATCGCGCTGTCAGCCGATGAGGATCCAGATGTCTGGCTGTTCTCCAACGCCGCCTCCAAGCGTGTCGCCTCGCGATGGAGCTGATCCCACTGCGCAGCGAGCCCTGTTGCCTGCTCAGCAAGATCTGCGGGAACGCGGCCATGGGGAAAGCGATGCTCTGCCCGCTCAAAATCCGCCTCCGGCAACAACAGCCAAAGCAGCTCGGCGACATCCTCGCTGCGCTGTATGAGGTCACCGACGAGGGATGTCATGGCCGGAATCAGACGCTCGTCCAAGCCTTGTGCCACCCAGGCTTCAGCGCTTGCCGCCAGCCACCGCTCGCTGTCTCGCAGACCCTGTAATGTCCCGCCGGAATGGAATCTCAGGGCAAACTGATTGAGACACTTCGCGGGCAGCTGATGACCCTCATCAAACACATAGAGGCTGTCTTCGGGAGCTGGCAAGATGACACCCCCACCTAAGCGCAGGTCGGAGAGCACCAGATCGTGATTGGTGACAATCACGTCGGCCTCCTCAAGCCCTTCGCGGGCGCGAAAAAAGCTGCACTGGGCAATATGCGGGCATCGCCTACCCGTACACTGGCTTTGATCCGTGGTAATGAGTCTGCGGCTGCCAGGGGACAGTTGCTCAGGCCAGGCATCCAAGTCTCCGTCCCAGCTCCCGTCACCCAAGGCCTGAATCATCTCGTCGAGCATCGGGCCAGGCAATTCCTCCTCCCCGCCCAGAAATTCGTCGGGATAAAGCGGTATCAGCGGATCAGCGCCATGGTCTGACAGCTGATGATCAAGCTTGAGCAGACACACGTAGCGGCCGCGACCTTTAGCCAGCGCGGCATCAAAGTTCAGGCCGCTGTGCTGCATAACATCCGGCAAATCACGGAGTAGCAGCTGTTCTTGCAGCGCCACGGTCGCAGAGGCGACTACCAGCTTTTTGCCTCGGGCGCGCGCGATCGGCAGTGCCGCGACAAGATAGGCAATGGTCTTTCCGGTACCCGTGCCGGCCTCGACCACGGCAATCGGCGTCTCGGCCTCCGGATCAGCCAAAGCATTGGCGACCTCCGCAATCATCTGGCGTTGCCCCCAACGCGGGACCAGATTGAGTGAATCAGTCAGTTCTTGGTAGGCAGCACGAATCTCGGCTTGCAGGCCTTCATCAATCACATGACCGGTCCTGATCTGTGAAATCGCACGCCAGCTGACGGCTCACCGGGTTGGCGTACATGGTCAGCAGCCACTGCCGGTGCTCACTCGGCGCACTCTCAATGCGGGCCCGGAATGACTGCTCTGTCACTGAGCCTTTGTGAAAGGTGAGTGACGCTGGAACGCTCTCACCATGTAGCCACTCCCACGCCCAGCGGTTAGTTTGGTAAAGCCGGTAATGTTGGGCCATTTGTCGGTCCAGCGCGGCGACCACCTCCTCCACCGACAAATTCGCCGGCAACGCCTCGCCAAAGTGCAGATGAACGCAGCCCTTCTCACCCGTAATACCCCGGGCAATCGAGGACACGTCCTCAAACTCCGCCTTGACGTACCCTTCGCCTGCGGCAAGCTCCGCCGCCTTGAGTGCATCACAGGGATCCACCTCGTAAGCAATCACCAATGGGACAATACTGAGACTCGAGAGCACCCTCTCTGGTGCCTCTCCCCGCTCTCGGGACAAGGTGAGCATTTTGATCACCGCAGGCTCGGTGAGATCGCGCCCGTCCTTGGCCCGACCTTCACGATGCGCGATCCAGATCGGATCCCGCCCAGTGTTCACGGAGTCGCGGATGTATTGAGACAGTAGCTTGGTCGCCGCCAACAGCGCACGCGGACCACTGACATTCCGCTTCACAACAAAGCTCTTGTTGAGCCGCATCAGGTCGGCCACCCAGGGCTTGGATAGCAAATTGTCACCGATGGCAATCGCTAGCGTGCTGGCGCCCGCCCGGTACAGCGCGTAATTGGCATAGGCCGGATCCATCACAATGTCCCGGTGGTTACCAAGATAGACGCGGGCGACACTCAAATCCAATTCGTCGATGCCACTGACGGTAAAAAGCGATGTTTTTTTGATCATCCGCGACAGATTGGGAGCGATCAGGTTCTGGAGGTCCTCGACGGTCCGAAGTTGCCTTGCCGCCAACCACAACCAGACCTTGCCCATTTGTTTTGCCAGAGCAGGCCACAGTGCGTTGACACGCGGTAGCCGCCATAGCGCGATTGTCTCTGCCAGCTCGGTGTCCCGCGAGAGTCTTTTGAGTACTTCAGGCGCGTCCAGATTGGAATAGGGCCGGATCTCCGCGAACGGGTCATCGGCCTCTGACGCTGGGAAATCTGTCATGCTGGTACCGTCATCGAGCGCTGCTGTATTGTGCCGTTGCTGCGGGCTTTCTGGTACCCTGCGCACCGCCCGGCAACCTACCTTTCAGAGACCTCAAATGGAAGCTTCAAGTTCCTTTTTAATGACGCTCGGTGCAGCGTCACTGCTGATCAGTTGGATCCTGCTGCTCATTGCCGCCTGGCGAGAAGAGTACGCCTGGGGCATGTTCGCACTACTGCTGCCGCCGGTGGGTTATGCCTATGCCCTGTTCCGGCTTGATAAAGCAGGGGCTTCCGTCGGTTGCGCCCTGCTCGGTTGGATTCTGATCTGGTTGGGCTGGTAAACGGGTAAAACACCCGATTATCGAGGGATCAGACCCCTCTGTAGTTGACATTAAACCGTGTATCTCAGATGATTCGCGACCTTTTTTAGACCCTATGGAGCACAACGGTGGCTAATTCACCCCAAGCAAGAAAGCGGGCGCGCCAGAACGACAAGCGTCGCGCGCACAACGCGAGCCTGAGATCGCTGGTTCGCACCAAGATTAAGCAGGTTATTGCGGCAGCGGACACGGGTAACGCCGACGACGCCCGCGCCGCCTATGATTCGGCCGTGCCTGTGATCGACAGAATGGCGAACCGCGGCATCATCAAGAAAAACAAGGCAGCCCGGCATAAGAGCCGACTCAACGCCCGTGTCAAGGCAATGGCGAGCTAAGACAACCCCTGTATTGGTGGCCCTCGCTCAGTTGGCGAGATAGTGATCCAGCCCCGCTTCAATCTCTCTGGTGATGACCCCCTTAAGGGGTCTCATCATGAGCCCCAAACGCACCTCACCCACGACGCGCTCTGTATTCAGCATGACAGTGCCAGCGAATCCTCTGCCATCAAACTGAATCGTTCGAGCCTCTCGCGTGACCGAGGCGCCAAGCGTATCGCCGAGGTGCGCGGCAAGCTGGTCCAGCGCGGCCTCCTGAGCGGCCTGATCCAGTTGGTGACAGCGCGATACACGAATGACAGACATTCAATAACCAGATTGGGGCCGAGTAGCAATCCCGTTATCCTACACCCCCTCTGATGATTGGTATCACACCGCAATGAGCCACCCTGCCGACAGCAGTCAACGTTTCCTGTTTGACGGCGTCGACGCGCGTGGCGAATCAGTGCAAATATCGAGCGCACTAACCGATATGCTGGCCAATCAGACCTATAGCGCGACGTTGAAGCGCCTGCTGGGCGAATTTGCGGCAGCCGCTGTGCTAATCAGCAACAATCTCAAATACGAAGGCCGCATTATTCTGCAAGCGCGTAGCAAGCAAGCGGTATCGCTGGTCATGGTCGAGTGCTCCAGTGAGCGCCACATCCGCGGCATTGCCCAGGGCGACCTCAGCGCCGAGGCCGATAAGCCCATGAGCCTGCTGACAGATGGGCAATTGGTCCTGACCGTGGAACGCGAGGCCGGCCAACGGTATCAGGGCATCATTGCCCTTGAGGGAGGCACACTCGCAGGAGCACTTGGGGATTATTTCTCACAAAGTGAGCAGTTGGGCACGCGGTTTTGGCTCGCCTCCGACGGGGCCCGCAGCGCAGGACTCATGCTGCAGCAGTTACCTGCGCAACTGACAGAGGGTGAGGAGCGCAGCGAGCAGTGGTCAACGCTATGTTTACTCACCGAGACGATGCGAGCTGATGAGTTGTTGGGCCTAACGCCAGAGGCGTTGTTATTCAAGCTCTATCAGGAGGAAACCGTAACGGTATACCCACCGGCCCCCATTTTGTTTAAATGTCGATGCAGTCGTGAGCGAAGCGCCGACGCGATATCTCTGTTGCCCGAATCCGAGCGAGAGGAGATCCTCGCTGAACAAGGCGACATAACGATGACCTGTGAGTTGTGTGGCATGACCTATCGATTTGGTCGAGAGGTGCTAGTCACCCCCAGCACAGGTAATACGCTGCATTAAATCGATGACGTAGACGTATCGAATTGAGAAAAATGCTTAACAGCACAATAAATACTACTCAGCACGGAAACCAACATGAGCGAAGTTGCCATTTCGACCCCAGATATCCACTCCGGTCTCTCTTCAACTGATCTGATTGACATGGCCCTGGCACGCGGCGAAGGCGTGCTGTCCGACACTGGCGCGCTGCGTGTCGAGACTGGCGCTCGCACGGGCCGCTCACCGGCGGATCGTTTTGTCGTCAGAGAGCCCTCCAGCGAAGACGCTATCGATTGGGGCGGCGTCAACCGTCCGTTTGATGCAGACCGGTTTGATGCCCTCTGGGAGCGAGTCAAGTCACACGCCAATCAGTCAGAGACCTGGGTGCAGCATCTGCACGTGGGAGAGCACAGCGATCACTACCTACCCGTCAAAGTCATTACCGCCACGGCCTGGCAGTCCCTCTTTGGCCGCAACATGTTCATCCGCCCTGACACCTACAACCCGGCCAACAAGCCTGAGTGGAAGATCCTCAATGTGGCCGACTTCGTCTGTGACCCTGAGCGCGACGGCACCCACTCGGACGCCACCGTCATCATTAATTTCGGTCAGCGAAAAGTGTTGATTGCGGGGATGCGTTACGCAGGCGAGATGAAAAAAGCCATGTTCTCGGTGCAGAACTTCCTGCTCCCCGAAAAGGATGTCATGCCCATGCACTGTTCCGCTAACATTGGCGAAGATGGCGACACCACCTTGTTTTTCGGCTTATCGGGGACCGGCAAGACCACCTTGTCAGCAGACCCTGAGCGCTACCTCATTGGCGATGACGAGCACGGTTGGTCCAAAGGCTCCGTCTTTAATATCGAGGGCGGCTGCTACGCCAAGACCATTGACCTGAGTCGCAAAAATGAACCAGTTATCTGGGACGCGATTCGCCGCGGTGCGATCATTGAAAATGTGGTGCTCGATGATCAGGGGCAAGCCGACTACGGCGATACCAGCCTGACCGAGAATGGCCGCTGCTGCTACCCACTGGAGCATGTCGACAAACGCTCTGAGACCAACGCTGGCGGCGAACCCAAGTGCGTTATTTTTCTGACCTGTGACGTCTTTGGCGTTTTGCCACCGATTTCGATCCTGTCAAAAGAGGCCGCCGCGTTCCACTTTCTCTCGGGTTACACCGCTCGGGTTGGCTCCACCGAGGTTGGCGCTGCGGCGGGTATCAACCCCACGTTCTCAACCTGCTTTGGTGCGCCTTTCATGCCACGACCAGCGGGCAACTATGCCGAGCTGCTGATCAAACGGATCGAAGACTTCGATAGTCAGGTCTATCTCATCAATACCGGCTGGACGGGCGGCTCAGGCGCCCCGGGCGGCTCAGGATCACGCTTCCCGATTCCGGTGACCCGCGCCGTAGTGAAAGCGGCACAGGACGGCGTGCTGGTAGGGGTCGAGACCCGTCATATCGAGAGCCTCAACCTGGACTATCCGGTCAGTATTCCGGGCGTGGATGACCAATATGTCGATCCCAAGGCTGGATGGGACGATGACGCGGCCTATGAGGCACAGGCGAGCCAATTAGCAGCGCTGTTCCTCGAAAATATTGCCAACTTCGACGTAAGCGAAGCAATCGTGGCAGCGGGTCCGAAGAGCGCCTGAATCCGGAGACCTAAGCTTTTAGATTCAGCTGGCTGAAGTCGAGAAGGCCGGCGAGCTATCTTTGTCGCCAAACCATCTCGCTCGCAATGCGCGCGTATCTTCGGCGATCAGATACAGCGCCGGCACCAATACCAGCGTGACTCCCGTCGCGAACAGCACTCCAAACGAAAGCGATGTCACCATGGGTATCAGGAACTGCGCCTGAACGCTGGTCTCGGACATGATGGGCAATAGGCCAACAAAGGTAGTCAGTGAGGTCAGAATAATCGGCCGAAAACGGTCTTCGCCCGCCTGTAATAGTGCCGTCACCAATTCCGTGCCCTCATCCCGGAGGCGATTGATACGATCAATGAGCACCAGATTATCGTTGACCACGACGCCGGCACACGCTGTCACCCCCATGACAGAAAACATGCTGACCTGCCAGCCCAGGATCATGTGGCCAAAGATGGCGCCCATCAGACCAAACGGAACGGCGGTCAGAATCAACAGCGGCTGCCAGTAGGAGCGGAAGGCCACCGCCATCAGGGCGTAGATCACCATCATGGCGAGCGCCATCAGCCGCACGGTGGCCTCGCGAAACTCGATTTCTTCCTGCAATTCCCCATCCAGGTTTACAAACAACTCAGGGTATTGCTGTTGCCACTTTGGTAAGTAATCGCGGAATACAGACTGCACAATCTCGCGCGGAGGCGGACCGTTGGCCTCCACGTCCGCCTCAACTTCCAGCGTGCGCAGGCGATCGAGTCGCTCCAGTTTTTGGTAACCGGCTTCGACCCGATAGGTGGCTACGGCCTCAAAGGGCACCTCGCCGCCGCCGGGCGTGCGGATATACATATCATTCAAATTGGCAATGGCGAGCCGCTCTATCTCGGGGTAACGCACCATGACCTTGACGTCTTCTCTCCCCCTAGGAATACGCTGCGCTTCTGCGCCATAAAACGCCTGTCTCACTTGCCGCGCCACATCCGCCAAACCAACGCCTAATGTTTCCGCAGCTGGTTTTAACTCCAGCACCAACTCGTCTCGGGGGCTGTCGAAACTGTCAGAGACGTCAAACACCCCGGGGTAAGAGAGGAGCGCCTCTCGCACATCACGCGCAATCGCCTCTAAGTCCTCTACCTTGCGAGAGGCCAGCACGAGTCTGATGGGCTTGCCAGGGTCGCGGATGGTGTAATCCATGCGGACTTCTTTGGCTTCACTGAGGGATCCTGAGTCGGACCTGAGCTCAAGAGCAAAGGCCTCGGTGTCGACGCCTTCGCTGACGGTGGCGATTACCACCTCTACCTCGTTTTCATTGGCGCGACCCAAAATGCTGCCGATGGCCGGCGCGTCTTCATACTCGGGCCGCTGGTTCCACTCCGTTTTTAGCGCTTCGGCCGCATCCACAACGCGCTGCATTACCAGCTCTGACTGCGAGAAAGAGCCGCCCTCAGGCATAACAATTTTTGCCTCGACAAAATCAGAATTGATGCGTGGGAAAAACGCAGACCTCAGCCAACCGCCACCGTAAAGGGCGACGCTCAAACTGAGCATGACCAGGAAGAAACCCGCCACCAGCAGATGATGCTGCAGTGCCCATTGCAGAAACGGCCGATAACGAGTTCGCGCGAAAGAAACCAACCAGTCGGCGCATCGATGTCGCCAATTCTCGAGTCGCTTCAACAATGGCGTTGCGGCAGGCTGCTCGGGACCCAATCGTGAGAGATGCGCGGGCAGAATCCACAAGCACTCGATCAACGAGAACGCCAGCACCAACAGGACCACAACGGGAATCCCCTTGGCGGCGTGAGCCCACTCCCCAGGCATGAACATCATCGGTACAAAGAACACCATGGTACTGATCACGGCGAACAGCACCGGCTTAAATACTTCCCGAACGCCCAAAAATGCCGCTGCTTCGCCCTCCACACCTCTGGTTTGTGCCGTGTGAATGGACTCACCGACGATGATGGCATCGTCCACCACAATGCCCAGCACCAGCAAAAAGGCAAACAGAGAAATCATGTTGAGTCCTACGCCAGTATAGGGGAGTAGGAAAAACGCGCCGAGGAAGGCGACGGTGATACCCACTGAAACCCACACTGCCACAGCCGGCCTCAGGAACAGCACCAACACCAAAAATACCAACAGCAGACCACCCAAGCCGTTCTTCAGTAGCGTCTCGACGCGTCCTTTAAATGGCACCGCCGCATCACGCCAAAAAGATAATGTGGCCCCTTCAGGTAAGTTTGGGGTCTGCTCTGACACCCATTCATTGATGACTCGGGAGGACTGCACCACATCGGGGTTGGCGGTGACGTACGCATACAACCCGTGACCGGGCATACCATCGAAACGACTGACGGTGTCAACATCCTCAAAGCCGTCATCAATGGTGGCGACTTCGCCTAAATAAATCTGCGTGCCGTCCCTCGCTGTCAGCAAAACGATGCGCTCGAAATCTTCCCGGTAATAGGCTTGCCCCCGGGTTTGCACGCGGATGTCACCGTCGATGCCTTTAATGGCACCGGCCGGCAAGTTCAGTGAGGCAGACTGAATAGCGCGGACAACATTGTCGAAAGACAGGTTATGGCGCCGGAGATCTAACTCCGACACATTGACTGATACCTCGTATCGACGCGGCGACACCAGATCGACGGCTGAAATCCAGGGCTGGCGTGCCAGATCGTCACGCAGCGTCTCACCGAGCTCTTTGAGCTCCCACTCATCGAGCTCACCCGCTAACTGCACAACACCCACCAAATGCCGATATATTAACTCTGTCACCACAGGCCGATCTGCATCGAT
>Ga0163109_10001872_pt1 | contig 16554 bp, 7 predicted proteins | sample CRUFie1St13metaG_FD_108704 | JGI IMG/M metagenome (GOLD analysis project Ga0163109, IMG submission 108704) | Marine microbial communities from the Costa Rica Dome - CRUD Field 142mm St13 metaG | ecosystem: Environmental > Aquatic > Marine > Oceanic > Photic zone | place: Costa Rica: the Eastern... | reverse complement strand
CCATTTTCGACTGGCCCGTGAGGAGAAAGAGGGGATAGAGTAGGCGACTGGCCCATCATTAAATCGATTCACACCATGACGTCCGAGCGTCCCAAGATGGACATCTCCGTGGAGCATCACTACAGGCGCGTCGCCGATGGCCTTTAAGGCACGGTTACGACCAGATCGCGGCCAGCCATTTGAGTCGGTATCCGCAGAAGTCGGAGAGTACATGGCAATGTGTGCCCATGGGCTTTGCGATAGCACCGCTCCAAGACTTTCATTTTTCTTCAGGTTCGCAGCCCACTCTTTAAGAAAGTCTTCCTGATCCGTACCCAATAGTTGGAGGTCCGGTCGATCAAGTTTTGTGCAGTCATAGTCGGGGTCCAAAACAACTTCAATTTTGAAGTCCGTCTTACGCGGTTTCGGCCATTTGAATCCAGGCGGTGCAATCAGCTTCTTGATGACCTCTGATGGTGGGCTCTTGAATTTACGGTCCTCCAGAATTGCAAAATGGACAGCACCATACTCAAGTGCGGTGTAGTAGGCGAGTACGCCATCACCATGCGGTCCTGGGTTGGCAGGATCGGGTAAATTACCGGTCTGGGTGAACTCGGCTGCATTAACCCATGCTGGGTGTGTGGGGTAGCCACCAGTCGTACGGTCACCTTGCATCCTGAAGCCGCCCTTTCCCCATAGATCATTAGCAAAAACATCATGATCGTCAGTGATCATTATCGTGGGGCGGTTTCTCATTAGTTCTCGAAACGCTTCTCCAAACTTACGCCACTTTTCGAGGTAGTTCTTCATCCCCTTTGGGACTTCAGCTTCCGTAACTGCCCGGAACATTCGGCTTCCGTAGTCATTCTCGTAAATCTGGTCACCGGAGAAGAAGACCAGATCCGGGTCATGGGCAATCAGCTCGTCGACTGCTTCCTTCCAAGGCCAGCCAATATCTTTGTGGCACGATAGAGCTGCTAACTTGAGGACTGATTCTGCTTTGGGTTCAGCACGAAAGATACCTGTCCACTTGGACTCCTCACAGGTGACCTTGAAATCAATCTTCTGATGACGAGGCCATCCTTCGATAACAAATAAGCTTGTAGCTGTTAAGGTGTCGATGGAACGAGAGCCTGCCATGTGCCATGGTTCGCTCGGACTCTCTCTTAGCCAGAGTTTTACCTGTTTTGCTTCGGTGATAGATTCTGCAGGGTCACAATCTAGATGAACCAGCAGCTTCATCTTTCCAAGATGCTGACAGTATTGCGTCCATAAGATCTCTGAAGCTGGAACTAGACTGGGCAACCCGAGGGTTCCGAGAATCCAGAAAATCCAACTTTTGCCAGATGATAATTTTCGCAGACCCATCGAGCTAGAACTTCCGATATTTGCCTTCGAGAAGGGGATTGGCTGCTGCATGGTTAGTGACTTGCATTTTCTTGGCGTCCCATTCCAGTCGTCTGCCAGGGAATTGGCAGGCAACCACTCCGAGACATAGGGACTCGGCTAAAGGGCCAGCATAGTCAAAACCTGCTAGTGTCTTGTCTTTGCCTTCGATTGCGTCAAGGAACTGGGTGTAGTGGTTCACACTCTTGAATTCTTTTGGGTCTAATTCAGAGGCTACAGACTTGGGATAAAAGGTTGGCATGCCGCAATGTGGCAGTACCATTCGACCCCCTTCTCCAACATAGAGAGCACCTTGCTTTGGCAGTTTTTCTCCTTTGGGAAGCTTAAGGTCAGGGTTCTTATCATGACGAGGGGCGCCAGCACCGTCCCACCATGTAAATGTGAAATCACCAGTTGTGTATTTGGTAGGAGCAAAGCCGTAGCTAACCTTATTTTGCTCTGCATGACCAAATCCGTTGGGTGCTCGACATTCGGCCTCAACCCAGAGTGGGTCTGAAAGGTCTAGTGATTTAAAGGGTGTATCAAAGATATGGATGCCCATGTCTCCAAGGGTTCCGCAACCATAGTCTAGGAATTTGCGCCACTGCCCAGGGTGATAGACCTTATCTGTGAAGTGAGTTTTAGGTGCAGTACCGAGCCAGAGATTCCAATCTAATGAATCAGGAATTGCTGATTTTTCGGTAAATCGTTTTCCGTCATACCCCCAGTTTTTAAAGGACCAGACATAGACCTTTTTAATTTTTCCGATGATACCAGATTTAATGTGGTGACGAGTGAACCGATAGGGTGCGCGGGATTGGTTCTGAATCCCCATCTGGGTGGTGAGCTTTTTATCTGCGGCAAATGTTGCTAGTTCGCGTGCTTCTGCAAGCTTATGGGTGAGTGGTTTCTGGGTGTAGACGTGCTTGCCCAGTTTCATAGCTGCCATCGTGGCTGGGTAGTGCGTGTGGTCCGGCGTGGAAATCGATACTATATCAACCTTGTCACCTAGGGTTGCCAGCATTTCTCGGTAGTCTTGAAAGAACTTGGCACTACTGTGTTCAGATAGCCATGACTTAGCTTGGCCACGATTACTGTCGACGTCACAAAATCCTACTGCCTGTACTCGTTCGTGCGCTACGAGCGAGATGGTATCTACGCGACCCTTGCCACCTGTTCCTATGTGCGCAGAGCAGATGCGACCGTTAGGGGAGTTGGCTAAAAGACCAGAAGGCAGTATGGAGAAACTGCTGACAGCGGTTGAGGTTTTGATAAAGTCTCTACGTTTTAGTTGTTTCATTAGGTATAATTAAGATGTGGCTGAACTATGTAAGGGGCTAAACAACTTGTCGATGTCTCAGTTGTCGGCTAATGCTTGATGGTAACTTTGGGGGGAATGGTTTTAGGGTTTTATGTGATTGGGTTTACCTAGATTATAGGGCCTTTATGAAAACGATTAGGACATTCGTTGGTTAACCTAAAAGCTTTTTTCCTGACACAGGCGATTCATACAATTATTTGCGCGTCAGGATTACCTGATGAGGGCCTTGCCTATTACCGTCAAAGTCGATGTCTACAGATAACTTGAATTGTCCACTTTGCATATGCATTTGGGTTGTGTGCCCACGCTGCTTGTTGGCTGCAATGTCAAGGGATAGTCGAGCCTCACCAGCAGTTATTTTGGCTACACCACTTGGATGATCTCCCTTAAGGATAATTTCTACTTTGTAGGCAGCGGGTTCAGGAGCTTCAACCAGCCAGAATCCATTGGAGTCACGACCCCATGGACGTCCAGAGGCATGGCGCCAGTCCTGTCGAGTTAGTACAGTGCTTGGTTCATGCTTTGTTCCAATGATGATGCGCGGTGGTGCATAATTATCAGGTCGAGAAGAGCTTACATCGGCAAACCAATCTTCGTAGCTTTTCTTCAGGCGTTTGAAGACTTTGGGTCGCTGGTCAGATAGATCATTTTGCTGTCTTGGGTCCTTACTTAGGTCATACAACTCTAGCTTTGGTAAACCTTCGAACCTTTCTTTACCAAAGCCGCTAGGGTGGACGAGTTTCCACGGTTCTTCGTGGAGAGCGAAATGGTGGTAGAGCTGTGGGACGTTACCACGGTGTGTTTGCAGAACTACCTGTCTTTTCGGCCATTTGGAATTTTCGCCAGTGAGGAGGGGAAGGAAACTACGACCATCAATCTTCAGTTCCGATGGTGCTTTTACCCCGCAAGCTTCGAGGATTGTGGGCATGAGATCAATATGAGCGCAAAGAGCGTTTGCGGTGTGGCGCGCTTTAATTTTATTCGGCCAATGAAATACAAGTGGTGAACGTACGCCACCATCATCGATGTGGGTCTTCATTCCACGCATGTTGCCTACGTAACGCATGGAGTTTGGTCCGTTGTCGTTGAGATAAATCACGATGGTATTTTTTCGAATTTTGAGTTGGTCGAGCTTCTTGAATAGGCGGCCAACATTTTCATCTATGTTGGTAATCATCGCGCAAATACGAGCTAGCTTATCCGTTTCGGACTTAAGTCGACCGGGGTTGAGGTTTGGGTTGATCATGATCGGTCGAAAATCGACCTTTAGGTATTCTTGATAGAGTGCCTCCGGTACGTCGTGATAAGGACCATGGGGTGCATTGGTTGCGATGTAGGTGAAGAAACTTTTATTCTCTTGAGTTGCTGCCTCGATGAAGTCCATCGCTGCGTCAAAGTAGATATCCGTGCAGTAGCCTTTCATCGGAGTCTCCACACCATTCTTGATGAGAGTTGGGTCTGTGTATTTGCCTTCTGCTCCTATGGGGTCGGAAGGTTGGCCAATCCCTCCGCCACGATGAATTAGGCTATCCTCAAATCCTTGGTCCATTGGGCGCATCGGATAGTTATCCCCCAGATGCCATTTGCCATAGATCCCTGTTCGGTAGTTAGCTTCTCGAAGGACTTCGGCAATGGTCACTTCATCAGGATCCATCATAGCTCGTCCTACGTAAGTGTCGATGCAGCGAGTGCGGTAGTTGTAGCGACCAGTCATTAGGCTTGCCCGAGTTGGTGCGCAAACTGGACTGACGTAAAATTTGCTTAGCAACCCACTTTGCTTGGCGATTTTGTCCAGCTCAGGAGTGCGAATGATCTTGTTTCCCATGAAGCCGTAGTCACCACCGCCTTGGTCGTCGCTCATAATGACAATGACGTTTGGTCTTTCGGCTTGGGCACTCGTGTTTAAAAATACTGTGAGTGCGCACATCAAGAGAGGGAGAATTGGTGGGAGTGAACAATTCATTTGAGTTCTTAAATATTCGCTAAGTTCGTGACGGTCATTGGTTTGTCAACCCTTGGGTCAGGGCTGGCAACCATCATTCATAGGGGAAATTACTGCCGAGCAATTGGTGTTATCGTATCTCTGTAGGCATTCAGCTTTTTGACTGTCTCATGCAACCCTGCGCGCTCGGTCAATTCAGGTCCAAAGAAACCCTGCTTAACGCCTTCTTTACCGAAGCCTTTGCTCGTATCGACAGGGTTACACCAGAATACACCAAGGACATAGCTGCTATTAAGTGCCGACTTTACATACTCAGCGTAGGCTTTACCGGCGGCGATAGAATCCTCTTCTGGTTTCCAACTTCTAATATCCTTGTCGCCATCCTTGAAGCGCACTGCAAAGTCACATAGGATAATCGGCTTCTTGGTTTTATTGTATATTGCATCCAGTTGTTTCTTTGGGAAGCCTCCTCGAAAGGGAGGCTGTATGGCGATTGCGTCCACATAAGGTAGCATTTCCTCAAGGACTTCTGGAACAATTGTATTAAATTTGCTCTGGATGCTTAATCCGAAACGTTCACCGAATACAAGTCGACCGGGTGCGAATTCACGTTGAGCGCTACCAACTACACGGAAGTATTCTTTAGCGATCAGTCTTAAAAAGGCGAGGTCACGGTCTTTATCATTGTTACCTTTCCAAGTACCTAGGAACTTTTTGTAGGTTTTTAGACCCGGGGCGGTTTCGGGTAGATCACGGATGAAGCTAACCCAGTTCTTGCCTGTGGGGTTGTCCAGTGGCCAAGAACCAAGATCGGTCCAGCAGTAACCGATGACATTGGGGTTATCTCGACTGCGAACACAATTCGCTCTAACCCCATTCTTCAATTTGTTCTGCACTTTGGGATCAAATACGTCCAGAAACTGAACTCCATTTCTACCTCGGTAGTAGGAGATGGGTACTAAATGATTCCAGCTCTCGATGAATGGCATATCGTTGCGAAGTTGTTCTGGGCAACCATAGCCATAGGCGTTGAATCCTAATTCTTTGCAGGCCTTTGAGAGTTGTTTGAAATCGATCCTGGCTCGATTTGTGCCTGCATGAGTGATCCCGTGAGCAAAAAATGGCGCTCCCTCTGGATCCAATAGCCAATGTCGGTCTTCGATTTGTGTGAGTCGTATAGCTTTGGTTCTGTCTGAATCCTTAGCAAACAATGAGGATTGCAATGCAGTAGCCAGGCCAAGCAAAAGAAGGAGGTCGCGGAAGCTCTGCACGAATTAAAGAGCAAATTTTTATCGTTTGGACCTTTTACGCTCAATAGAGAACACGTCACCAGAAGGTTCCTTGGGAAGTGTGGACTTCCAAGTATCAATTTGTTTCAGGAGTTGTTCAGTAACCTTGGGTTTCCACTGAGTGAGGTCTTGCTTCTCTAGGGGGTCACTGGCAATGTCATAGAGCTCGGTATGGGTTGAGTCTCGGTTGGCTAACAGCTTCCAGTTCTTATGTACGATTGCGTAGGAAACCCAATGGTGAGGACGGTCTTTGGGTGGTGGCCAACGTGCTTGCATCTTCCAGAAAAGTGGTTTTTCCCGAGCTGGGGATCGTTCGCCTTTCAGGGTGCTGACTAAACTGATGCCATCAGGCTTGTAGCCTTTAGGAAACTTGGCCCCGGCAATTTCACAGAAAGTTGGCAACAGATCGATGGCTGAGATGAGTGATTGGTCATCTACCTTGCCGGCAGCGATTTTACCCGGCCAGCGAGCAATAAAAGGTACTCCGATTCCGCCTTCAAAGAGAGCGGCTTTATATCCCTTTCGACCACCCGTGATACCTTTGGCGGCACCGATCCCATAGCCAGCTCCTGTAGCGGTATCGTGCATGAGTGTGAGGTCGGTAGGACCAGCGGCACGCGCAGGACCATTGTCGGAGCTGAAGATGACCAGGGTGTTTTTTGTGAGCTTTAGCCGGTCGAGGGTTTCGAGGACTTCGCCGATACGATCATCTGCATGGGAGAGAACTGAGGCATAGATATTATCACGCTCCTCAAGCTCGCGGAAACGCCAGCGGTATTTAGGGACAGTATGAAAAGGTGTGTGAGGTTCATGTATCCATAGATTAACGAAGAATGGTTTCTTCTCTGCATGGCATTTTTCTATAAAGTCCACAGTGTGCTTCGAATCTTCATGGACGGGCATCTGCTCTCCGGCACAGTTGAACGCTCCATATGCATCGTAACCATAGATTCCCGGTACAGGGGAGTCCGGTATCATATTATTCGCGAGATGCCACTTTCCGAAGTGCGCAGTTCGGTAACCAGCTTTCTGCAGCATGCGAGGGAGAAGGGGAGCATCTGGATCGAGCCAGTCGGGCATACCGCGTTTGGCATTGCTGGGTACCCAGGCGAAGTGACCGTCGATATTATAGCGGGCAGGAAAGTGGCCGGTCATCACTGCGGTGCGACTGGGCGAGCAAACTCCGCTTGCTACAGTAAACCGATAGAAGTCTGTACCTTCGTTTGCGAGTCGGTCAATGTGCGGAGTTTTAACGTATGGATGACCGTGACAACTTAAGTCTCCCCATCCCCAGTCATCTGCGAAAATAAAAATAATATTCGGGCGTTCGGCACTATGGACGAAACTTGAAACAGTGAGTGCTATTGAAAGCAGAAAGAATTGGCGGTTTAGTTTCATGTATCTTAATTGAAATCGCACAACCCACGAAGACAAACTTACCCTCCTCGTCAATATTTGAAATCACTCAATCAAAACCGATCCAAGAACCGTCCAACCCTGCGCGACACCTAGATTGTTCGCAAATCGGATGGCTGGTTTATTAGTCCATGGGTCTTCGATACCTAGGGCTAAGCGATAACTGCCTTTATTAGTTGGGGCGTCTAGGTTAGCACCTATAGAGAACCGACCAGGTAGCCATTTTCGGAGATCTTCGGACAACTCAGAGGAGACAACAGTGTTTCCGTCCGCATCGAGCCAAGCCAACTTTACAGGCCATGAGTAATAAAACGGGGCGACTCCCTCGTTAATGCCATGGATGATGACTTCAACGCTTTGTCCAGTCTTGGCCTTTTGGGGAAGACGAACTTCTGTGAGTCGAAACTGGTAACCCATTTGGCGCACCAGTTCATCGCTCCTTGCTACGAATTGTGAGGAGACTTTGTCTTGAAGGGCAGGTCCATAGGGCCCCACCCAAGAAAAATGGGAACGTCTCGTCATCTCCAAGGTGAACTCCCATCTATCGCCAAGCCATTTTCTAGCTTGCTGCGGAACCATTTCGCCCCCGATGACAGAAGTCTGCCATGAATCTATCCGCTTGGCCCGCCGGAGACGCTCGAGAAAGGACCAGGATTTACCGTTGTCCGTGTCCTCGGGAAACATGTCGTCGTGGAAGCCCATCTTGGGGTATCTGCCAGGTAATCCGTCCGCGTAGCGAGCCATCAACTGCTTGTTTGGAAAGGCCTTACGGTAGGCTTCCAGAATACGTCTTCGTGTTTTTTCCGAGGCAAAAAGCTCGTCACTGGGATAGGTATGCCATTCGCCCCAGAACCCGAGCAGTCCTAGTTGTATAAAGGCTACCCTAGGATGTCGGTCGTAACGCTTTCCCATAGCTGAGATAAGGCCTTCAAGAGCAGTCACCATAGCGGGGTGGTCGTAGTCCGGGCTTAGACCACCCCCGTAATCCTTGTAAGCTTTTTGCTTAACGCCTTTCTCTAACAACCACTCTGGTGTCCCCGAAGGCTTCCGAGGGTAGTCCGCATAGACCCGCAGGACGACATGCTTGCCTTTCGCCTCTGGTATATCCCATGCTTCCTTCTCCCATTTAGCAAAGGCGTATTGCCCTTGTTCCGGCTCCAGTTTCTTCCAAGGTACGTAGAAATAGACCATGGAATAGGGCCGATGAATCTTTCCTGCATCGGTATAAACGCAATACCCCTTTAGCGGATTATCCAGAGGACCTGGTGCTGCCTCAGGGTGAATGATGGCAACATTAGGGTCTGATGCTCCCTTGGCAGTGATGACAACCGCAGTAAGGAATAGAAAGATAAGGCACGGTATCGTAACTTTCGATAAAGACATTTACGTGCATGTAAAACGAGAATGAGATTGCTTGTCCACTATGCAGATATCTTGGATAGGCGCTAGCTTGTCTCATCCAAGACCAATCAGGCTCAGCCTTGAAAGTTGCGTCGTCAATTGTGACGAGTTTTTCTTGGATAGCTCTGGAAGACTATCCCACTCCAAGCAACTCAGGTAGTATACCCGTACTATGGCTGAAGTTCTCAATGGGTACACCGGCTTGCTGAAGGAGGGTAAGCCAGTAGTTCGCTAGGGGGGTATCTTCTTGACGAAGTACAATGTGCCTCCCGTGCTTGATTTCCTTAGTTCCACCACCCGAAAGAAGAGCAGGGACATTTTTCAACTCATGACCAGATCTGATATTGGTACCATAGCTCACGATGCACTGATCGTACAGTCGGCTCCCATCTAGGTCTTTGGCTTCCTTGAGACGGTCTAGGAAGTGGGCGAAGAGCGAGGTGCACTTTAAGTCGCGCTGGCGAGAAGCATCAGTGCGAGGAAGGGAGAATCCATAATGGCTCAAGGAATGGGCTTTAAGTTTGACTCCCATTCCAGAGAGCAGAGAGCAGACTGGTAGCCTGTAGGTGACGACTCGAGTGGCATCGGTCTGTAAAGCAATCAGTATCATGTCGTAGTTTAGCTTTATCGCATCTTCTCCGCTAACACCTTCATCGGGACCATCGAATGGGGCTTTGGGTTTGGGGACATCTGCCCATTTCGCCTGACGCTCAAGGCCAAGTTCGACTTGTCGTACGCCAGTGAAGTACTCGTCCAGTTTCTCTTGGTCTCCTTTGCTGAGTTTTCGCTTCATGCCAGAGCCGTTCACCCTGACAACATCCAGAACACTTTGTTTCTTTTTCAACTGACTGTGAATTTTTGCAGGGTCATCCTTGGGATCTGCAAATAGTGTTCGGTATAGATCGATGGGGCGGGTTATGCCTGGGATGGGATTACCAGAGTCATCCCAAGCGAGAGAAAGGCCTTGGCCATGGCCCGAATTCTGACCGCCATCCGGTTCCTTCGCTGATAGGGTTAGGGTAGGGAAGCGTGTCTCTGGTCCAAGGTGTTTCCCTGCAATCTGGTCGCAAGAGATGGAGTTGTGAAAGCGTTTTCCCGGGGTTCCACTAACGTTGGCCCCAGTAAGGTAGGAAACACTACCGCCATGGGGATCAGTTGCGCCATGGTTTGACATATTGGCAACCATAGTGATGTCGTCCTGATGCCGCTTAAGGGGAGCAAGTCCCTCTGTGAGACCTATTTCTGCGAAGCGGCCGGCTTGTTTGGGATAGAAGGTATCTTTGGTAAAACCAAAACCACCGCCTAGAAAAATCATTCGTTTGGGAGGGGCTTTGCGAAGGGTAGCGGCTTTAGCAAAGGTTTCTAGAAAAGGGAGGACAAGTACAGCGCTTCCATTTCTAATGAATGAGCGCCGTGCATAGGAGTCGGTGAAAAATGTACTCATTGAGATGTGTAATTATTTGGTGCGGAATAGTGGACTGAGAGCAATTTCACGAATCATTGACCCAACACGGTAACGATCTGGCTTTAGCTTAGTCAGAATGGATTCTACATCATCAGCGTCTGAGAATTCTACTGTCCGACCCAACGCGTAAGCCAGCAAAGATTCTAGGAGTTCTTTCGCGAGTTTATCTTCGTAGGTGAGTAGTACTTTCTTAAGCTCAATCACATTTGTGAAGGTAGAACCGTCAGGTAAAGTTCCTCCCGGTTTTATCGGGACTGATTTTCGTCCAACATTTTCTTCGTTACGCCAGCGACCAGTTGTATCGAAGTTTTCCAAGCCGAAACCAACGATATCCATCTTTTTATGGCAAGATGCACAAACTGCTTTCTGCTGGTGCAGTTCCACCATTTGACGATTGGTCTTTGGAGAATCTGAAGCGGCACCAAGTTCGGGGACGTTGGGTGGTGGTGGCGCTGGTGCATCGTGTAGCAGTTTTTCCATGATTAGCGCACCACGAATGACAGGGGAGGAGCGCTCTCCGTTGGAGCCAGTAACAAGGAAGGCGGTTTGGGTGATCAATCCACCTCTAGGTGAGTCATCTGGTAAGCTTACTTTTTGGAATTTATCTGTCATTGTTTCAGGAAAGTCTAAACCATAATGTGCTGCGAGTGCTCCGTTAACTGTGACGAAGTTCGAGTCAACCAGGTTGGCCGCGGGGAGGTTCTCTTTAACGACTAGGGAGAAGAATTCCTTCACCTCTTTCTTGGCGTCTTGTTGAACACCTTCGTTGAAATAATAGTGTTTCGTGTTATCTATCGTAACGGCATCATAGCGGTCAAATTCTGCCCATTGACTGATGAATCCATCTCCGAGGGCTTGTGCCTTTGAATCTTTCAGCATTCGATCCACTTGTGTGAGGAATATCTCTGGATCATCTAGATCAGCTTTATAGAGCTCTTGATCTGGAGGACTACTCCAGAGGAAATATGACAAACGGATAGCCAGCTCATGTCTGTTCAGTTCTCTTGTTTTATGATTTTTAGAGGCATTGTGATTTGGTAGCGCGTTGGTGACCTTGGACCTAATAATGTCTTCTACGGTCTTTGCCATTTCTGCTTCTTTCATTTTAAGAACCAGCAGAGATCTGGCCAGTTGTAGGTCAAGGTCTTCCCGAATCCTGCTTTGCAGTTCTTCACTGTAGTCCGCAAGTCCACCAATTGATTTGTCGCCACTATCTAGAGGCTCTTTCTGGATATTTGATTTGGATTGAGACAGCGATTCCTCGTTCTCTGTAATGGCTGGTTCTGCTTCGTGTAAGAATAGAAAACCCGGAGAAGCTAGGATAATGCCCAGTACATCGATCATGGCATCTCGATGACTCATCCCTTCGGCACGATTTTGTTTAAAAATCTCATGCAACCCTGTAATGTACTCAGGCTCTGGAGATTGACGACGAAAGGCTTCAAAAGCGAACTTCTCAATGAGCTCTTTAATTTTTGAGTCATCCCAGATGTAAGGACTTTTTCCTCCAGTAGCCATCCCTGGAAACAATATACCCTCCCACTTCGACCGAGTTTTGCCGTAATATGGCCCTTCTATCTCAATCCAATCAATCCAAACGGCGGCTCTTGGATTGGCTCGCTTAGCTGGGCCTTGAAGCTTATTGATGTACCCATGCATGGAGTTAATCGTGTTATCTGGCATGTTTTCACGAATTTGTATGGACAGCATGGAGCGCCCCATAAGTTGACGAGTACGCATCTCAACGGTTTGTGGATGCTCGGGAGAACCAGACAACTTGATTGTTCCTAGCGTTCTTTGTCTTCCGCGTACCCGAACGATCTTCCGTAGTTCATTGGGCTCTCCAACGATTCCTCCATGGATTCTCACAACATATTCTCCACGAATATCAGTATGCATATTTGCTGAAACCCACTTGGCGACATCGGTAATGTACACACCCTTGTCGACCAGTGGGTATTGCAGATAACTTCTAGGTAGTTCAGCACGGGCATCCCATTGGCGGAAGATTACCTCCATTTCGCCTTCATCTCGGAAACCCATCTCTTTCCATGTGGCGCCTTTTTTCTTGAGTGACATCTTGCGATCTAAATCAGCTAGGTTTTCGCGCATCTTTTTGGTGACTTGGTTTTCTACTTGGGTGCGCTGAGACTTTACCGGACGTTTAGCACTCAAGTTGAAGCGGAAGGACTCAAGCGCTATCTTTTTACCAAGCTCGTAATATTTTTCGAAATGCGCAGATGAAAAATACTGCTCAGCACCCACGGTATCAAAAGTGGCAATTTCACCATCCTCCGGTATATCAACCAAGGCAACCTCAAAGCCAAACAGGTCACGGATGGTCAATGAATATTCCCTACGGTTGAGACGCCGCATCTTGATTTCACCACCGTGATCAGTGAAGCGCTTTCGAGCTTGCAACAATGCGCCAGTCAAAGAGTCGAGGGCTTCGGATAGTTCGTCGTTCGTCGGTTGCTTTTCGTCTTCCGGAGGCATGTCACCTCCATTGAGTTGATCTAGTGCATCCTGCCACCGCTGAGCCTCATCAACTGTACGGACTTTCCAGGCAGCCATATCAAATCTCACTTGGCCCCTCTGTTTATCCGGTCCATGGCAACGGATGCAGTAGGTATCAAGAAACGGCCTAAGCTTCTTCTCGGGAAAGGCAATGCCTTCCGATTTTTGTGGGGCAGGTACTGCTGAAATGTAGACGCTCGTCAGCGTCGTTGAAGTCAAGAGTAATAGTGTGCGTGCTTTGATCAAGGTTGCCTAAGTTCAAAGGTTCTTGGGTTCTGTGGCAAAAAATGTCTTTACTGATGAGCCTTTAACATCAGCCAATTCAACACGTATTGTTGGCTCTTTTGCGTCATTTAGTGCGAGGACTAAAGTACTGACACCCTTTTTGACCTGATATTCCGTGAATCCCTTCCGGAAATCTAGACGTTCACCATTCGCCCAACCTTCGACTTGGCCTTTGGTGCTTACCTTTATGGCGGCTCCACCAGTTCCAGTGCTGTCCACCCGAAAGCGTAGGAACTTCATCGCCGGGAAAGTCGATTTATCCATGAGTATACGGCCGTCGACCAATGAAGTAGAAGTCTGCCAACCGAACTGGTCACTATCGGCCATGAAGTTCTCTTTCTTACGATTCTTCCAGTAGTCTTTTAGCTTTTCAGACGGAAGGGCCACCTCAAATGCTTTGAGAACTTGTCCTTTCGGACCACTGAACTTTTCATCCTTGCCGAGTTTTGACAAAAAGGAAACCAAATGAACAAATTCATCTGGGCGTAAGGATGCGGTGAGCCCTGGAGGCATCATAGAAGTTGGGCTCACGAACTTGTTGGCAACCTGACGCTTATCAAGGTTGTGTATGAGACCAGCTGGGTCTCTGATCACAAGTTCATCTCCACTTTCACTTACCTGAGAACCAGCAAAGCTTTGTCCGTTTCTCATTGTTGCAACAGTCATGTGATAGCCTTCTTTGATCTTTGCATTAGGGTTGAGCAGAGATTCAACTAGGTAGTCAATTGGAGCGCTAGCGCCGATACTCATAAGGTCTGGCCCTATCTTCGGTCCTGCTCCGCCAATGGCGTGGCAGTTTAGGCAGGCGAGGTTGGTCCGGCGATAGATCAGTTCTCCAGTCTCAGGAGTACCTTCTAGCTGAACCCGTTCGACAAGGGCATTCATTTCCTCTGCATTGAGTTGCTGTTTCATTGGTTTCAGCTCACCTGCTGCGGTCATCACTTGGATATGTTCGTTTAGTTTGCGTCCGCTAATGTTCGCTTGCTGGATAGCAATCGTAGCCATGGGAGCTGGGATGCGCTGTCCCCTCAATGCGTTGTTGAGATGGGTTGGTCCATGCTTGTCGCGGTAAAAAGCATCAAACAACGGTCCAGGATTACTTCCTTCAGGTAGTTCGCGAAGAAGGCGAGGAGTCAGTCTTGCTGCCGCCGCAGAGTTTACACCCACCAACTGAGATGCGGCCGATATACGCTGGTTTCCTTCGACTGAGGAACTCATCATCTTTGTCAAAAAGTCGGTCGCTGGTTTGCCTCCAATTCCTCCAATTGCGCGGATTGCATCTTGTGAAAGTGCATGCCTCGGATTTTCTGCGATGCCAATCAGCGTATTGATAGCCTGACCTAAACGAAGGTTTCCTGCTAGTTTCATAGCTGCACGGGCAATGCGAGCATCCTCGTTTTTGATCATATCCAAAACCGATGATAGGTCTCCACTTGGACGAGTCTTTCGGTCTGCACTGGCGATGGCGTTTAAAAGGGAAACGCGATCATCTACGCTAAGATTAGGACCTGCCGCGACTCGTAATAATTTACCCGCCTGTGCAGCATCGCCATGTCGTGCGATCAATGAAAATACAGCTGTTCTAGAAGTCGCAGGAATCGTACCTTCATCGAAAGCCGTCAATAACGGCTTCAAAGCGGAAGTGTTGCCTGTTGCACGAATCGCAAAAGCCAGATGGTCCATGTTCTCAGATAGCATGGTTTTTCCTGCCCAATGAGACTCAAGCTCTCTTAGGTTTAGGATGAGCGCGTATTCGAGAACCTTGTCCATTTCTTTATCTAGGACTCGAATAGAGGTTTCGGCGGCGGCCACATTTTTCAACTCTCGCAATGCGTGTAATGCTTCCAGTCTTACTCTGGGATGTTCATCGGCAACTGCGCGATTAAGTTTTTCAGCAACGCCACTAGTTTCACCAATCCAATGGTGTAGGACTCTGACGGCAGCTGCTCTCACACGACCATCCTTCGCCCCTAAACATTGGTTCAGTAGTCTATTATCTGGCTGTCCCAAAGCCTTGAATAACCACAGAGCCTCCAATCGCAGGCGTTCAGCATTGTCTCCAGCAAGCTTTGCTTCCCAATCGGATACTTCGGTTAGGACTTCTGGTCCCCGTTCGATGAGTTCTCTTTTGCTCATCTGAACTGTCCAGCGCTCAGAGGATTCCAAGTTATCCAGCAAACTCGCTATTGAAGCTTTGTGGATTTGTGGAGTTTCTACAAGTTTCCTGTCCTTTGCGGTTATACGCCAAATTCGTCCGTGCTCATGGTCTCTGCGAGCATCACGAAAATCGACTTCACCATGTTGGATAATGATGTTTGACCAGTCTGCTACATATAGCGCGCCATCTGGCCCCATCTTAAGATCAATCGGACGAAATCCACCGCCTTTGCCAAGTCGGTCAGTTCCGTGATGTCCCGTTCCCATGAAGTCCACATCTCGCTTGGAGGCATAACCTGAACCATTGTCAGTTAAACGAAAACTCCCCGTTCGGTGCCCGCGAAAGTCATTGGCTACCAGCAAGCCTTGATAATGTTCAGGGAAGTGAGTTCCGCTGATTACTTCTAGACCACAGAGTTTCGGTTGGCCCGGATTCATGCCGGGTAATAGGTGTCTAGTTCCATAGGCAGTGCGTGCAGCGACTCCAGGAAAGATGTAGTTGATGCCCTCGCCCCCAGCCCCATCTGTCGCAAAGGACTGTCCCCAGTGATCCATCTGATGTCCCCAAGTGTTGACTAGACCTCGGCTTACGACTTTCAGCTTGTCCTTTCGTGGGTCAAACTGCCAGATCCCACCAGCCATGAGGCGTGAAACACCCCAAGGGGTTTCTACATGACTGTGGATGTAGATCGACTGGTTTATGTACATCAAGCCATCCTGTCCCCACTGAGGAGTATGCAGGATGTGGTGGGTGTCCTCAGTTCCAAAACCTGAGAGAACTACTCTTTTTTGGTCCGCCTTCCCATCTCCATCTGTGTCCTTTAAATGCAACAGTTCTGTGGAGTTGCCAACATATACGCCACCATCTCCAGGTAGTACGGCTGTCGGTATCAAGAGATCTTCAGCAAATGTGGTGCTTACATCTGCCTTTCCATCACCATCTGTGTCCTCCAAAACTACGATACGGTCAGTCGCCCGATGTCCTGGTTTTACATGCGGATACAATGGTGCGCAAGCCACCCAGAGGCGTCCTTTTTGATCCCAATTCATGCAAGTCGGGTTGACCACCATGGGTTCTGCCGCGAACAACGAAACTTCTAAGTCCTCAGGTAATTTGAAGGTTTGAATTTCCTTTTCAGGCTTCGCCACATACTTGCTTCCTTGAGGATTAAAACCAACGCCAGGTTCAGCAATTTGGTCTGGTTCGATTATTTGACCATTATTAACAGCCACAGCCAACTGACGAATGCGTGTATCAAACCTCTTTAGGTAAGGTTCGATCTGCTCGACCTCAACCGCATTACGGCCTTGTTCATGCTTACGAAAACCGAACAGGTAGGTAGTGTTTTGGGGGCGCCATTGATTGAAATGCTGTTCGTTCTTCGCTAGGACAGCT
>Ga0163109_10001870_pt1 | contig 16578 bp, 16 predicted proteins | sample CRUFie1St13metaG_FD_108704 | JGI IMG/M metagenome (GOLD analysis project Ga0163109, IMG submission 108704) | Marine microbial communities from the Costa Rica Dome - CRUD Field 142mm St13 metaG | ecosystem: Environmental > Aquatic > Marine > Oceanic > Photic zone | place: Costa Rica: the Eastern... | reverse complement strand
CTGTGCGGTCTGTTTTGGTTTCTCCTTGTTCTAGAACCTCTTTTAAGAGTGATTTGTATTGTTGCATTAGTCTTGGCGTTAGAGAGTAAAAATATTACAATATAAGGGTAACAAAGCACTCATGCGAAAACAACTTCAACTCAAATTATTTGCCTATACAAACATTGCCGCTCTAGCATTACTAGGATATTTTATTTTTGAAAATTACCAAAGCCAAGGACTTATTTTTCAGGTAGCTAAAAACGATATTGCTGCTATTAAAGAATACTTCGCAGTTATGAATTTTTTCTCTAAAAACTTAATCCTACTTGGATTAGTTTTAGTAGAGGTTGTTATTGGCGTTATTCCAGCAATAGTAATGTACCCAATTATTGCAATGATTGGTGGCTGGCAAAGCTCTCTAGTTATAATTTTTTTGGGAAATATAATTGGAAATTTACTTAATTACTATCAAGGAAAGCTAATTTCGACGGCACTTCTTAAAAGTAAGAAAAATAAGAACTTTTTAAACAGACTATCGGATGGGGGTTTTCGTCTTATTTTTGCGCTTAGATTAAACCCTCTTACATCTGTAGATTCTATCAGTTATTTTGCTGGTGCACTTAGAATGAATGTTTATAAATTCTTATTTGCAACTTTAGCTGGTACTACGCCCTTAATCATTGTGGCGACTTTTTTTGGTTCTAATGTGCTCGAAAAATACAATATTGGACTTGAGCTACTAGTTATTTTTACCTTTATTTATATTGCAGACCAGTTAAGAAAAATTAAAATTGTTCAAAAAATTAAGACCGCTCGTAGTAACCGTTTAGCTCGCAAGAAGCAATAATATGTCCTGACATTGCTACTTCTAACTCTGCTCTAGATGCATGTTTATCTAGATAGGTTCTTTTATCTAATGCATATAAAAAGAATCTATATTGGTGTCTTGAATTTGGTGGGCATGGTCCACCGTAACCAAATTCTTTAAAATCATTTATACCTTGAGTTGCCTCTGTTGGAAAATCCAATGTATTAAGAATTGTTGTTTCTGGAGGTATGTTCCAAGCCATCCAATGTAACCAGTTGCCCTTTGGGGCATCTGGATCATCCATTACTAAAGCAAAAGACTTTGTTCCTTCAGGTGGATTTTGTATTTGCAAGGTTGGCGCAATATTATCACCTTGGCATGTGAACTTTTTGGGAATGTTTGTGTTTTTAGTGAAATCTGGAGATGTTAATTCAAACATTGGAGATTATTGGTTTAATAAATTTTCTTTTGGAAGACGTACAAACTCTTTTTCATCTGGATGAACGGCAGATTGTAATTCACGCATTGGTGTTTTGTGACCACGAAGTTTGTTAAACTTTAAGGTTTGAGGAATAAGGTTTCTGTTCCAAGAACCAGCAAGTGAATTAAACGCATTAGCTGCAGAACTAAGACCTTTTCCAACTTTTTCTAAGTGACCTACAAAAGTATCTAAACGTTTAATAAGTTCTTGCCCTTCTTTTTTTACAGACTCCAAGTGAGTTGAAACTTTTGAGTCCTTCCATGACTTTTCAACAATTAATAAAATGGCTAGTAAGGTTGATGGTGATGCAAGGATAACTTTTTTAGATAAAGCCTCATCAAGTAGATTTACATCTAGCTCCATTGCTGCTCGAATGAGAGACTCCCCAGGCAAAAACATAACTACAAATGGTGCAGAGTTCTCAATTTTATCAAAGTAACTTTTAGACCCTAGATCAGAAATGTGACGTTTCATGTCTTGGAGAAAAGTTTTTAAATGTTTTATTTTAGTTTCGTTGTCTTTTGCTGCTGTTGCTTTTAGGTAGTTTGCCAATGGTGCTTTTGCATCGATGGCTATATTTCTTACATCTGGCATTTTAACAATCACATCTGGTCTAAACATTTGTGAATCAACAGTAACTGTAGTTTGTGTAGAAAAATCCACATGTTCTGTTAAGCCTGCCATTTCTATAACCCTCTTTAGCTGAAGCTCACCCCAATTACCACGGGCTTTTGAATCTTTAAGCGCAGTTTCTAAGGTACGAGTAGTCTCTCTTAAGTTTTTTTCGGCTTGGATAATATAGTCTAACTGCTCTTTGAGTGCTCCGTATTTCTTGTCACGGTCTTGCTCGAATGAAGTAACTAATCTTTCGTAACGCTGTAAATTTTGTTGCAGATTGGTTGCAAAGTTTTGAATTGCGTCTTGACGATTTTTCAAGTCTTTATCTGCAGATACATGTGCTTTTTCTAAATTAACTTTTGCCAAATCCAAAAACTGCTGATTGTTTTTTGCAAGTGAATCTTGAGCAATGGCAGCAAAAGATTCTTTCATTTGTTCTGCTGCTTTAGTATTTGCTTGTAATTGTGAATTGTATACTTTTGTATGAGCTATCCAACCCAATACAAAACCGCTGATGATTGATAAAAGTGTAACAATATTTTCCATAAATTTCTTATAAATTTATATATATGTTACTGATTCTTGATATTGAATGCAAAGATTACTTTTTGACCTGAATGATATTTGTGTTGAGTATTCTACTGTCTTCATTTCCAACTACTAAACATGAACTAACAACATCTTTTGGAATGTATGAATTACGACCGATATGCGGACCACTTATTATTACAAACTCCATATTTAAATCTTGAATCCCCGTAACAATAATATCTAAATGTCCATGATTTGGATGGTTAAGGACACACTTTTTGCCAAGTAAACAACTTGATAAGTAAATTAGGCTATTGTTAGACTTATTCGAATTTGTGATTTCATCACTAGAAACTGCCATCTGCTGTTTTTTACTTGGAAAAGTGTCATCATCTGTTCGCTCAAATGGATTACTAATATTAATTTGGGTTTGTAGATGAGGATTAGTTGCTAAAGCTATGTTTTGTACAGGAGGACTGTAAGTTTCTTCAGGTTGAAAATTAGACGATGATTGCCATTCAGGCTGAATAACCTCTGGTTCAAAATCGAGATTAAAAAATTTATTTTGGATCATATTAAAAGACTTGGATTTGTGTGAGTGTTGAGCAATCCAATTAAGATTCAACAACCAAAGGTCTAATAAATCTATAGTTTTTCTTAGCATTCCAGTTTTCATAACAACTACTCTTGCGTCCCTGTAGTGCTGTAAAACTACCCAGTCTGAGGATAAGCAATTATGAATCGAATCATAAAGCTGGATTGGTGTAAAATCTTCAAAAAGTGACATGCTCCATATAACGAGTACATCAGGATTGTGCGTTGCAAGCGACACTATAAACTGCTGATCTAAAACTAAACTCTTTGGAATAGTTGCAAAAAAACTTGGATAGGAATTTATTATTATTTGCAAACAATTTAAATCGGATAAAACAATTTTATAACTGGAATTTAGTGTTTGTGACTGATACAGAGCTGGCGTTTGTAAGAATTGGAATACATCGCGAATAGCTACTTGCTTTTCACTAGTTGAATTAGCAAAACTTGGTAATCCATTCACATACTTTTGTTTTTGCAGCCAAAAATCTAATATTTCCTGATCATTCAAATACTGATCAACACTTTCGTGTAAAACAGATTTAGACTTAGATTTAAAGATGGATGTGAATTTGCTTATCAATCCAGTTGTTGGAGTTGGATTAGATTCGCTAAAATTTCCTCTTAACTTTTCATCGTCTTTCTTAAACATAATTTTGGAATATTTATCTCATGTTGCAAGCGTTATTTTAAAATATTTTTGAATTAATCACAATAAAACCACATAATATATGTGTGTTTTAACTACATTAATATGGCTATTAGTCTTCCACCTATTGGAAATCTTGAATCAAAAAGAGAATTTCCAACCCCGGTCTTGATTGAAGCAATTAGTCATACCATTTCCGATGAATTAATTTCCCCACGAACGGAAGTTAATGGGGTGACAATCGACTGTGAAGACACATTAGATATGGATGATGCAATTTGGTGCGTTCGTGATGGCGTGAATTTTAGAGTTAGCGTTTCTATTTCGGATGTGGCGAGCATAGTCGAAAAAGATTCCGCTACTGACAAAGAGGCATTACATAGAATACTGACTCTATATTTAAGACAGGATGTAAATCCTATGCTTCCAAAAATTTTATCAGAAGATACTCTTAGTTTAGTAGCAGGTCAAAATAGGCCTGCTTTAACTTTCACAACTACCCTAAATAAGAATGCCGATATTCTAGAATATGAAATTGAGCAAACCTGTCTTACCTCTCAAAGCAAACTTTCTTATTTAGAAGTAAACAGGGTTTTAGCAGATCAAGATCGTGAATTTACTTACTTCAATATGCTTCGTGATTTAAATCAAATTGGCTCAGCTTTATATAGAAAACGAATGGGTAAAAAAATTTCGACCGAGCCAGGAGAATACAGGTCTGACTTGATTGTTCCAGAACTTATGATTTTAACTAATCACTTGGCTGCAATGCACTTACATACAAAAAATATACCTAGTGTTTTTAGAAACCATATTCCAAGTCAAGAACATGGATTTAGAGCTTTTTATAGCTCTACAAACATGGGACATGAAGGGCTAAATCTATCAGGTTACTCGCATACCACATCTCCTATCAGAAGATATCCAGACCTGATTGTACATAGACAACTAATTGCGTCTATCAACTCTCAAATCCCGGCTTATGATTCTAAAGATACTCAGCTTCTGGCTGAGTATTTTAATAGATACATGAGCTTCCAAGATGAAAACCTAGATGCGTCTACTAAACAAATATATGTATGGCAAAAACAAAGACAAGATGTAACAGAGGTTCCAGAAGAAACATTTAACGAAGTAATTGTTAAATTTTGTACACTACCCCGACTGCCTAAAGATGTGGTAAAAGAATTTAAAAAACGACTTTATGAGGAATCATTGTCTCATGTAACAATTGCAAAATGCTTATTTTTATCTAACAAAGACTCAAAACAGTGGAAGCTTATTCGCGATACAATATTAACTTATTTAGCACATCACCCAAGACATGCATACTATGTATTACAAAGTTGTTGCAATGAACACCTTGAAGATATCGCAGAGCTGCAATATGAGGTGGTAAAAATGCCAAACAAAGATTATAGATGTAGAATACTAATGTATATCAATGAGAAATACATGAGTGTCGCTTTGCCCTCTACGAGCAAAAAACTTTCAAGTGCTAAACACAGAGCTGCTAGTGCATGTTTAAAAGCACTACTTAATGACGAATTAATCGAAACAGAATTTTACTTTGATCAACACCATGTGTTTGAAACTCAAGAATACACAAGCCCTTTTGATGTTGAAACCGATATAGATTAATCTTGTGGTTTTGACTCCTTGTCTATAATAACAAAGGCATGCAAAGTTGATTGATAATCATTGGGTGTCGAAAGTTCATATTTACACTCAATGATTCTTAGAATGTGCTTTTGAAAGACAGTAGTTAACTTTCTTATTTCAAACGTAAATGGATAATCCTCTGTTTGATTAATCTCTTTTGGTAATTCTGATTCATCTTCTATAAATTTTATTGAATCCCATTTCTGATTTGAAATCATATTTTAAAGTGCTAAATACAATATTATTATAGCACCCATTTAGACTATTTTATAAGATAGCTTTAAATTACCTTTCTTATATTTAATTTTATATACATTTAACCCCTCTAATTCTTTACTACTTTTTACGTGAGTACCTCCACAAGCAACTGACTCAAAATCCCCAATCTTAAGTTTTTTTATTTTATTACTTTCGTTAAATGAAACTGCGAACTTATAATCTGCATCTATATAACTTTGCATATTGTTTTCTATGTAGTTTTTTAGACCATCTAAATTAAACATATCAGGATTCTGTACTTGATACTCTATAAAGCACGATCCTGGATAATGACATCCTTTTATAGGTTGTAATTGAGAGTTAGCATATTGTGCAACTATCAGATCTATTAAATGTCCTCCAGAATGACATTTTGAATTCTTATCTCTGGAACCCTTATCAACCAAACACTCAACTTCTTGTCCTATAACTGGATCACCAGATTGAACCTGACAGATATGATAGATAGCTCCTGTGTTATCTCGAATAACATTAAGGACTTTTGCTTTGAAATTACTAGCTGAAATAACCCCAGTGTCAGCAAGTTGACCACCCCCTTTCACATAAAAGTTAGTGGATTCAAGCATCAAAGATACACCACCGTATTGATCTGTTATTATGCCAATAATTTTAGTTTTTAACTGCAAACATTCTGGCGCCTGCATATACATTAAATTAGTCATGGATAATTGTTTAAATTTACTGTTAACAAATTATCAAAGCTTTACTTTTTGTCAATATAAAAGTATAATACTAGTGTCAATAATAATTGTTGTTATGTTAGATAAATTTAAAAACATTGGAATTTCTGAAAAAGAATCCAAAGTATACCTGGCTTTGCTTGAGATGGGTATGCAACCGGCATCCACTATTGCTAAAATTGTAAAAATTCCTAAGTCAACTACCCTATTTATTTTAGAGAATCTAACTAAAGAAGGGCTTATCAGAAAGTGCCTTAAAGGAAATACTCAGTACTTTTATGCAGATCCCAAGGATTTTCAAAGTGCGCTCGAGGAAAAATTCAAAAAACAACATGAATCTTTAAATACTCTTTTACCATTTTTAGAAAAAACCCACCGGCCTTTTAGTAGCAGACCTCAAATTACTTTTTATGAAGGAGTTGATAACTGTAAAAAAGCGTATCAACTATTACTAGATGCAAACAGTATAGTTTTAGAATTCGGATCACATACAGACCTTGAGAATGCCTTTGGAAAAACATTCATGCAAAAATTTATACAAAAAAGAGTCGCAAACAAAATTCATCTTAAAGCTCTCACCTCTCAATCCAAAGCTCATTTTGAACTTATTAAAGAAAATCAAAAACAATTACGTGAACACATAGTTCTTGATAACGAACTTGGAATTATTAACTCGTCTATAGCTCTTTTTGATAATAAAATACTAATTCTGAATTTAAAAAAATCTGCTTTTGGGATTCTGATTGACAATCCTGATATGTATGACACTCTCAGAACGATGTTTGAACTAAGTTGGCTGGGTGCAAAGCGCTAATACTTATCTGTCAGTTGGTACAGATTGACGAATTCGAAGATCAACCCCCTTTAGCAATTCATCATTTACATGCAACTCTACCTGAAAATTATCCGCCCTAGTCAGCTTTATATTTTTTACATTAATAATGAGGTTTAAGACACTTTTGTCTTGAAACTTTATACACTTACTACTTGACGTAGCTTTTATACTAGGTAAAAAAGATTCACCGTCTTTATTTAAAAACTTGATAACAAAGTTCTGTTCTGTACTTTGACCTTTTTGGAAAACTACTCTAAAAACAACACAGCACTGAGGGTGCTTTGCTGGGAAATTTACAACATTGATTTGATCAAATACTCCAAGTAAATTTAATTTACCTTGAGAGTCTGCATTAGCAGCATCGCATATAGCTGCAAGAGAGACATCCATAAAAAGATATGAAATGGAGCGAGTAAGGGGAATCGAACCCCTGTTTGCGCCATGGCAAGGCGCCGTAATAGCCACTATACCATACTCGCTCGGCAGAATTAATATATAAATTCTTTCGTGTGTTTGCAAGAGGAAATTAAACTTATTTGATTAAGCCCTTCATTGTATCTACTAAACGCTGCAAAATAGAATCCTTGATCTCCTCTAAATCAACATCCTCTATCACAGGTAAAGATTCTAAATAAATATCTTTAAGATTTTGTGAAATTGATGGGTCTTGCAAGACATTTTCTCCAGCAGATTCGAACAGCCTGATAATATCGTGATTAGGAACAAAAACATCACCTTTGCTAATTTCGTATAAGGCATGTTTAGCTTTAAAGGCTTCATGTGAAATACTTGGGGTATTTGGAATTACTTGATTCATAATAAAAATTAAAAGCCCTGTAATAATACAGAGCTTTTAAGTCTTGTCAAATTGAAAATTGTTTTGCAGTTTAGTTGTTTGTTTTAACAACTTAATTGTTTGTTTTAAACAACATCACATCTCCATCCTGAACAATATATTCTTTACCCTCAAGTCTCACTTTCCCAGTTTCTTTTGCTTTAGACCAACCTTCGTTTGCTACAAAATCTTCGAAAGTTACTACATCGGCTTTAATAAATCCTTTTTCGAAATCAGTATGAATCACTCCAGCTGCTTGCGGGGCTGTTGCACCTTTTTTAACTGTCCATGCTCTCACTTCTTTAACACCAGCGGTGAAATAAGTTTGTAACCCAAGAATATCGTAAGCAGTTCGAATCAGAGTGTTTAGTGTTGGTTCTTTTAATCCTAATTCTTCTAGGAACATGTCTGCTTCGGCTTGGTCGAAACTTAACAAATCGTGTTCAAGTTTGGCTGAAACTGGTACTAGAAAATCGGAATCTTCAAGAGCTAGTTTTTGTCTGATATCAGCTAGATCTAATTTTGAAACCTCATCTTCTTTAGCATTTACCACGTAAATAAATGGCTTGATTGTAAGCAAATGCAGATCCCTGATTGCTAATAATTCTTCTGCTGAATCTGTAAAAGATCGGGCTTTGTGGCCTGCTTGTAAATGATCATAAAGTCTTTGCAACAAGTCTGCGTATTCTATTTTGTCTTTTTTACCACTTTTACATTCCGATTGTGCTTTTGCTAATCTTTTTTCTACAGTTTGTACATCGGCAATAATTAACTCTGCTTCTATCACCTCTTTGTCTGATTCTGGATCGATATTGCCATGTACGTGGTGAATATCGTCGTCTTCGAAAACTCTAATCACGTGTGCAATAGCATTTACTTGGCGAATATGACTTAAAAATTGATTACCCAAACCCTCACCACTAGATGCACCTTTTACTAAACCTGCAATGTCTACAAACTCGATTATCGCTGGTACAACTTTTTCTGGAGATACAATATTTGCTAGTGAATCTAATCTTGAATCTGGCACCTCTACAATCCCAACATTTGGATCGATAGTACAAAATGGGTAGTTTGCGGCCTCTGCAGAATGAGATTTTGTTAATGCATTAAAGAGAGTTGATTTACCGACATTTGGTAAACCGACAATTCCTATTTGAAGACTCATTGAAAAATTTTTAAATTTTATTACCTTAATTTTTAGCAGATGTGCTACTATTTAGCAAAATAATTAACAAACATCATGGAATTTTATGTGAAAATGTTTACCGATGGCAGTTGCCTTGGAAATCCAGGTCCTGGAGGATGGGGTGTTGTTCTGCAAAAGTTTGAACATGGATCGAAAAAATTTATTATCGAAGCAGAATTATCTGGAGGCGAAAAAGACAGCACAAATAACCGAATGGAAATTCAGGCGGTTGCTTCTGGAATGGAATTTTTAATTTTTAGAGAAATTCGAGACTCTCATATAGATATTTATACAGATTCTAACCTTGTCTTTTCTACTTTTACAAAGGGGTGGAAACGCAAGACAAACCAAGATAAGTGGGAGTTAATCGATGTAGCTTTGCGTAAGCTTGTATTGATGGGTAATAAAGTTACTTGGAATTGGGTAAAGGCGCATGCTGGTCACCCAGAAAATGAACGTTGCGACGACTTGGCTCGTGCTCAAGCTGGAAACTTTCAATAAAAAAAGCCTCATTGTGAGGCTTTTTTAGTGTGAAAATTACATTGAGTCTAGTTTTTCTGATAGCGCGTCTTTAGATTGAAAACCTGCCAATTTATCGACAACTTCTCCTTGGCGGATAAATAGAATTGTTGGAATTGAAGTTATTGCGTATTCTTGAGCAATCTCTTGAGCTTCATCGATATCAACTTTGATAACATGAACTTTTCCTTCGTACTCCCCTGCTAATTCTTCGATAATTGGAGTTAACATTTGGCATGGACCACACCAGTCAGCGTAGAAATCTACCATAATTGGCAATGGAGAATCCGCTCTTAGTTTGATAAAATCTTGTGCACTAGTAGGTTGCATATTAGATTGATTAAATTTTCTATATTTTATCAAAAAAAATTAAAATTTCTAGTTGATTTCTGGATTTTAAAGTTGTAAATGCTATAATTAAGGCACTTAATTAGGCTTATGTTTAAAAGATTTTTTATATTTTTATTTATTCTGATTCTGGGAAATTCTGGGTCGGTTTTTGCCTTGGACTATAATTGTAATGGAAACGAGTGTGTATCTGAATTTTTTGACGTACAAAATTCAAAATATTTTTCTGGTGCAATTATTAAAGGTGACTTTGAGCAAACACCATCTTATGTGCAATTTAAATTTGCTAATGGAACTTTGAGTGATTGGATATTTTTGTATCATCATGTAGACAGTAAATACGAGCACGATCATCATGATCACCATAGTGGTGCTCACGAACATGATGGGTTCGCGCATGCTCACAATGGTTTTAATAAAAAAGATGGCTTAGAGAATGTACAATATGATACTCATTTGGATGGTGAGATTTTTATTCATACAAAAACTGCCACTGCACTAAGATTTAAATCTGAAACAATTATAGATGATTTAGATTTTGAACTTATTGGCCTTTCTAACAATATCCCACAAAACCTTTTAGCTGGTTCTGATTTTTCTGGTTTGAATATTATATCTCGTAAAACATGGGGTGGTTTTGAAAAAGAAAATAACAAGTTGAAACTTGTAGCTTCGCGTAGTTTTCTTCCAGATTTCTCGCAATTTTATTCCAAAGAAGACCCAGAGATATCACAGGTACTGGGCTTTGTAGATAATAAAACATTACTATGGCCAAGAAAGTATGCAAAAGAAATTAAAATGCTTGTAATTCATCACACTGCTTCTACCAATGAAATTGATAATCCAATGCAAGCTATACAAAATATTCATCAATATCATGCTAACATTAAAAACTGGGGTGATATTGGTTACCACTATGTAATAGCTCCGGATGGAAAAATTTTTGAAGGAAGAGCAGGTGGTGCTGGTGTAGTTGGTGGCCATAGTTACGATGTAAACAAGGTTTCTGTTGGGGTTTCAGTTATGGGAAATTACCAAACTAACCAAGTGCCAGCTGCAGTGATGCATTCTTTGGCCGGTCTTTTAGAGAAATTATCTGAACAATATGATTTGGATCCAAATGGAGTTGTTTCATATAAAGATCAAAACATTCCTGTAATTGCAGGTCATATGGATACTGGCAAAACTCTGTGCCCTGGAGTTTATTTATACGAAAGAATTCCAGAGCTGCGCTCTTGGGTAAGTTCGAATTTGAGCATGAATCCAAAGCCATTTGCGCTTGATTCCGACAATCTATTTAATGTTGAGCCACTTGTAGAAAATAACATTCGTGTAAAGCTTGAAAACCTTACTACTCAACAATGGAAATCAAGTAGTACCAAACTTGTACCAGCTAATTTAGAAACAAAAAATCTTGTGGAAAATAAAAGCTTTATTTTACAAACAAACACTGTTTCACCTGGTAGAAGTGGTAACTTTGAACTTAAGTTTGAACCACAAAGTCTTTCTGGATTTAAAACTTTAAAATTTAAATTAGTTCATAATGGAGTGAATTTCGACCAAGAACTGTTTGTAAACATTGTTATAAAACCATTCGATATCGACTATGCATTCGATTCTAAAGCTGTAAAAATAAATACCAAAAAAGGTAAATCTACCGATGTAGAATTTGAACTTACTAATAAATCAGACATAGACTTTAATTCGAAAAACCCAGTTTATTTAGCAATTCTCAACACAGACTCTGCCGAGGACTTGGTTTCTATAAAATCAAATAAAATTAATTTATCTGCTGGAAAATCTAGGAAATTCAAAGTATCTGTCGATGGTGCGCGTAAGTCTGGTACTTACACGTTTAAACTTGGGCTGGTTAGTCCAGAAATTGGTGTAATTGATGGTAATGAACTAGATCTGATTGTTTATAACTCAAGCAGTACTAAGATTCGTGGTAAGAAAATGAAATACTTATACTCTTATGCATTACCTGTAAATCAATGGCAAAAAATGACTGTAAGTGTACCAAACAAAACGGATAGAACTTGGACACGTGATAACTTTAAAATTACTAGTTTAACAGATTACAATACATTTATTACTATTCCAAAAATGGTTGAGTCTAGTGTTCGGCCTGGTCAAAGTGCAACTATTAAATTTTCTGCCCGGGTAGATAACCAAAATCCACATGTGATTTTGATGCGATTTTTTAATGAAAAATTTGTATACAGTAAATTTACAAGGGTTGAAATTAATTACAATTCAAAACCAAGTGTAAGTAAGGAACCAGTTCGGAATGCTGGTTTGGATTCTTCTGTAAGGTCTGTTTCTCAGGTGACATCGAGACCATCTATTGCTACTCCAGCCCCTGTTTTGGCACCAGCTCCGGTCGCAAGTGTAGGCACTAAAGATGATAAAAATCCACTATTGCGTGTGCATATCACCCAAGCTAATTTAGATAAGTATGAAATTACTTGTAATACTCCATTCATATCTAACTTAGGTGGCTTACGACAGTATAAAGCTTCGGAGGTTATTAATGTGAATATCAAAAGTGCCAATCAGCAAATAGCAAGATTCGAACCTATAAAAGATGGGGTGTGTACAGTTTTAAATTTAGAGCGTAGACCGGCTTGGAACAAGAATCTAAATGACAACTCTTTTCGAGGAAACTTGGAGCTTAGGTTCGATAATAACCAGGCTATCTTGATAAACGAAATTAGAATGGAAGACTATCTTAAAGGTCTTGGAGAAGTTTCTAATTCAAGCCATATAGAAAAAGCAAAAACAATTATGGTAGCCGCTCGGTCTTATGCATATTACTACGCTTTGGTTGATAGAAAATTTCCTGGCAAACCATACGATCTTAACGATGATCCAAATGCAACTCAAAAATATATAGGATACGGAATGGAGAAACGCTCCCCTCTTGTATCCAAAGCTGTAAATGCAACTTATGGAAAAGTCGTTGGTTACAATGATGATGTGATTAAAGTGCCTTACTTTAATCAAAGTGCAGGTTATACTAAAAGTGCTTTAGATGTATGGGGTTGGAAAAACGTGCCATATCTAAAAGGTGTTTCGGATCCTTATTGTAAACAAACAAGATTTCTAGGTCATGGAGTTGGAATCTCTGGTTGTGGAGCAAGCCAAATGGCACTTGAGGGATTTTCATATGATAAAATTATCAAGTATTACCTTCCTGGAACTGTAATTAAAACAATCTACTAAATTATGAAAAATATTTTATTTATCAATACTGCTTTAAGTAAAAAATGTGTGGCTCTTAAAACAGAATCCCAAGTTTTATTTAAAGATACAACTGGATATAAAAAAGACTTAGAAAATACTCTGTCTGCAATCGATCAACTTTGTACACAAGCAGGCTTAAGTTTAAATGAATTGGAGCAAATTGTGTGTGTGGCTGGACCAGGAAACTTTTCGGCAATTCGTGTTGGATTTATTATTGCGAAAACTCTAAGTAGCCAAATAGAAAATTGCGAATTACTGGCCATTGATTCTTTATCCATTCTCGAGTTTGTGAATTCAGAGAATGGTAAAAGTGCTATGAATGCATCTAAAACAGAAATTTACTCCTTGAGTGATTCTCAAATAAACCTATCGAAATTCAAAGACTCTGAATTAGATCCAAATACCGTATATGATTTTGATGAAAGATTCTGCCAACAAAATAAAATTGATGGACTAAAATTACTTTCGCATTCAGATTTGGAAAACTTTGTGCGAAATTCTGAATTTATAAACTTTATAAAAAAACATAAACAATCTAATATAGAAGAGCCTATTTATATTAAAGAACCCAACATTCATGTTAAAGACTAAATCCGGTTACTTCTTCTTATCTTTTGCCTTGTTAATTGTGGCAGTAATTACACCTGTAGTGCTTGTAACTAGTTTAAATGATTTGAGTGTAAAGACATCTATAAATCTATACAAAAACCGTGTTGAGAGTTTTAACATTGGTGAAAACTTAGTTGATTCAAAGTTTTCAGATTTTTTGGCTGTAAATCCAGGATCTGACCTTTATGGGATTAGCCAGTTTCAAGGTAATAATGATGACCCACGTTTAGAATACAAAATTTTTTCTCAAAGTAGCTTAACTCCAACTACCTCGGATCCCCAACTGGGAAGAGTTGAAGATGGGTCATTGGACACTATGCGATTTCGAGAGAGATTTCGAACAATTTTTAATGTAGATGGTTCGAAAAAATTAGTTGATTTGGATAATTTTTTGAGAGAAGAAAGAATTGGGGTAGAAGCAGATGATAGATTAATAAGGGATAGAGTCCGGGACGGTTTAGAAGATGGAGAGTTGGAAGATGGAGATTTGGAAGATGGAGAGTTGGAACTTAGAAATTCAAATTTTTTATACACACTCCCCGCTCTTGGAACTGGAGATGCTACAGATTTAGAATGTGTACCATTTGATTTAAATTCAAACATATTACGATTTGTTCGTGATGTTAACTTTATTGATCCTTTAGAACATCCTTGTAACTATAACAAATTAGAATTTGGAGATATGATTGCGATTCCACTTTTTTTTAAAGATGCTACTGGAGATGTGGTTAATTATGATTTTGAATCTCCGATGCAAATTAGTTTTAGAGCTCCTTGTAATGAGCTTCAAGAGTACTGTGATCGTCGACAAAGAATTGGTTTTCCTGGTACTGAAAATTTGAAGATGGCGATTGTGGGGTCTAAGGGGGAAGTTTATCAAGGTCAAGAAGTATTTAATTTGCTACCAAACACTATATTAATTCTAAACAGAACTTTTTTCTCTGAACTAGGTTTAGTTGTGAATGGTAATCTTTCAATAGACCAGATAATTGATCAAGAAGAGCTAGAAAAACCTATGCTTATTTTACAATCCGAAAATAATAATTTAGATATTCCATACCTAGAATATCAGGTGCGTTCCGCAAAACCTTTTTCGGATAATAAAGTAACTATGACTGCGAATGTAATTAACTCTGGCAGAACATATAACATGGACTCTAGACAATTTAAACCAGAAATAAATGTAGATCTTGGTGTTGTGTTTGGAAACTAAAATGGTATAGGTTTGACAACTTGACATATAGGTCGTACGGTTAGGTTAATATAACCGCTTGGCTTATGCTCGAAAGAATAAAAGCCCCCCACCAATTAGATAAAATTAAATCTAGTAATTATTTATCGAATTTTTGTAAATCGATTGCTTTTATGGCTATGTCCATCTTGGCTTCGGAATCTATAGCACAAGAAGTTCCTCGTGATAACAATGAATTATTAGATTCGCTTCATAACAACTATGATTGTAGGTGGAGTGAAAGATTTGCGTTAAACATGCCCCTTCCAGATTTTTACATACCAGGATTTATGGCCAATGGTAGAGTTTCTAATACTTTACGTAAAAGTGGCAACATATATGTGGCTGAAAGACTAAATATTTTACCGAGGGAACACTTTGAAAACACAAATCCCTTATTGGTGACAGGTAATGAATTTGGTAATGGACCATGGACTCCACTAAGTTTTAATGGGGTTGGCCCCGAAGGTTTTATAATTTCCACAGATTATAGCTTGGGATATTTACTTATAAATAACTCTCAGGGTGATATATTAGACTTGCTTGGAGACAACTGTATGACAAGTATGAGTAATCCAGAAATGGCAGATGAACCATGTGGTGTCAAAAAACCAAAAGAATTGTTTTACGATGCTTTTGCAGACAAGCTTTTGTTCTTAGATTCTTATGACGGAGATTTAGTAAGTGTGGATTGGCAAGATATACAAAATGCTTATAATTCGACTCAAGACACATTAGAACCTATTATGCATTTTCAGCAGGAGGAGAGGTATTTTGAGGGAGTCAATGAGGCCGCTATGCTTACTCCTCACCATATACTTTTTATCTCTAACTCTAACGTGCCTGGTATGATGACACGAACCGTTAATGGATGGGTTTCACTAGATCTGGTTATGAATCAAGAAATGTATGAACTAGTTGATGATGCTGCTTTTATTGTGTGGGACCAAAATTATCTAGGATATGTAGATTTGATTATGAATAATCGAACCGAGTTTGTGCGCTTGCAGTGTGGAGAAGTTCAGTCTTTATATCCTGGAATTCCAAGTTTTGAGCAAGCACATGCTGGGGATCTACCTGCGTGCCCAGACGGACAGATTCGAAACAGTAACTTTATTTGCGAAGTAGAATGTGGAGAAAATCAAGCAGCTGATGAAAATGGCGAATGCGCTGATTTATGTGTAAACGAAATGGCTTGTAACAATGGTGAAATTGGTGAATGCCAATTGCCTGCTCAAAATGCCAATTGTGATGGTGTTTGTTTGGATGGTTTTGAAAGTGTTAATCAAGAATGTGTGGCTGTTTGTGGAGAATTCCAAGCACGTGACGAAAATGGCGAATGCGCTGATTTATGTGTAAACGAAATGGCTTGTAACAATGGCGAAATTGGTGAATGCCAAATGCCTGCTCAAAATGCCAACTGTGACGGTGTTTGTTTGGATGGTTTTGAAAGTGTTAATCAAGAATGTGTGGCTGTTTGTG
>Ga0163109_10001868_pt1 | contig 16579 bp, 17 predicted proteins | sample CRUFie1St13metaG_FD_108704 | JGI IMG/M metagenome (GOLD analysis project Ga0163109, IMG submission 108704) | Marine microbial communities from the Costa Rica Dome - CRUD Field 142mm St13 metaG | ecosystem: Environmental > Aquatic > Marine > Oceanic > Photic zone | place: Costa Rica: the Eastern... | reverse complement strand
TCGACTTCCTCTCTCTCCCCCTTTCTCAAGAGCCCGTTGTCTACGAAAACGCAGTGCAGCCTATCTCCCACCACCTCGTTAAGAAGCGCAGCAACAACAGAAGAGTCAACCCCGCCAGACAAACCGCATATGACTTTGTCTTCGGGTGAAACCTGGGATTCTATCTGGGCACGGGCTATGTCTATGAAAGACCCCATGCTCCAGTCTTTAGGAATGTCGCATTGGTCGACCCACTCCCGAATCATCGATGCCCCATCCTGGGAGTGGGAAACCTCTGGGTGGAATTGGAACCCAGTAAACTTCAGTTTCCTACTGCGAACCCCGGCAAAATGACAGTCTGCAGTGCTGTAGATGGTTTCCCAGTCCCCCATAGGCAGAGACACGATTTTGTCTCCGTGGGACATCCAGACTTTAGACCTTATGCGGGGGTTACCACCGGGCTCGCTTATGTAGGCAGGCCCGTACTCTCTGGACTTGGCGGCTTCTACTTTACCGCCCATGCTGTGGACAGTAACCTGCATTCCGTAGCATATTCCGAGTACAGGCAAGTCCATTCCCAGCCATTCGCGGTCAAACGGTGGGGCTTCATCCTCGTACACGGAGGATGGCCCACCAGAAAGGACCACCCCCTTCACATTCCAGATATCAGTTATAGAAAAGGGGTGTTCTGTACAAGGTACAATACAGCAGAACACTCCCAACTCCCGAATTCTACGGGCTATTAGCTGGGTGTATTGACTGCCGAAGTCTACTATTACGATCCGACGCATATTGTTCTCCCTGTTAGGAGAACAATACCCGTTTTATAGTTTGACCATCTGGCGTTCTGCGTCCTGCAGCTGCTTCACTATGGCCTTCTTCATGGCCTTTCTGATCGCCTCTTGAATTCGAACCAGATCCTTCAAATCGGGAGGCGTTTTTCTGTAGTCGGAGTCGTTCAGAACCTCTCCTATCATCAGACCGTATTGGAAAAGGATGGACTCTATGGCCCTATCTATAGCCCTGTCCAGTTCCCTCATATCGGTGATGCTACCGCGCTTCTTCCAACGCTTGGAGGACTGTTCATCCCTGAAGTCTTCCAGGACCTGTGTTCGGATGCTCTTTACGCGCTCCTTAAGTTCTTCTTCTCTGTCGTGCTTGAAAATGAGGTCGGTCTTTGCCCTTTCCTTCTCGTCTTCAAGTTTCTGCTGAACGTTCGCAAAAACTTCGTCAAAAGACTGCAGAAGAGCCTTCTTGACCCCCTTCCAAGCCTTGGATATACGGGGAGCAGACGGCACATTTCCGTTCTCACCAACGTATCCGTTGGCCTCCATGTAATCCCGAATGTCCTTGATTTTGAGACCGACGTCTGGCCTGCTTCCGCCTCTGTAGACGAAAGGATCTCTCCCCTTCTTCTTCATTTCCAGGGCCACCTCAAGGAGCTTCAACTGGAAGGGGTTGTTCCGCAGGTTAAAAACCCAGTTGGGGACGGTCATATTGAACCACCCATCGAACTCCAGAAGCTCTTCTGGTCTAAGGGGCTCTGCGTCCTCAAAAGCCTCAGCTATAGCATCGGGTCCGAGGAATTGGGCCCGGTAGCCCCTATCAACTGATTTCACCCACTTCCTGGCGATATTCTGAGCGGCCTTTCCAAGCTGCCCATTGAGTTTGCCAAGGCTGGGACGAGAGGGTGCCAGCTTCGTGATTATACTCTCCCCAACCGGGTAAAGGGGAGGGCGGGGCTTGAACTTCTTCTTTGTGTTGTCCCATATGTCCCCAGGAAGAGACTGTCCCCCCATCACCATGACAGCTGCTATGTCGTCAGGAGAGGCACCCCTTATCCCAGGTATGGAGTCCGCGTGGTGTGGCTTCCAGGTTTTGGAAAGACCAGCAGAAGCACCACCGTATACGGCGTTGTAAAGCCCAACTTCTCCTGGCATAAAGAAGGTGGGGATATAATCAAGGGCTTTGCCCTTCTGCATCTTGGACCAGAGTTCTGGAACCGGGAACCCAACCACGGATTCGGCTTCTTCTATGACTTTCTTATCCACCTTTCCAGGGTTCTTCTCCAGACGCGTAACGGCCTGGTTGAATTCTCTGGTTTTTTCAGCCCCGGTAGACAGGCTCGAACCGGACAAGAATTCTCTTCTAAAAGACTCAGGGTTCTCCCCAAGGATAGCCGCGAGGAAGTCGGCTCTCATGAGCCGGTCCATCTGAGCCCCGGTTGCCTTCTTCAGAATGGAAGCTACCAGAGCCCTGGCGCTGTCCCTCATTGAAGATTCCAAAAATGGGGTGTTAGCTATCTTAATTAGTGTGGGGAGAGTCGGATGCATTTTGGTTCCTACATGGGATTCTTATTACACTTAGCCTATAAAAGAACGAACGAATTTTAAAAGATGCCCTTCTAAACCTTGACAGGGGTATAGAAATGTGTTAAAATTTCTTCAGCTACCCGACCAAAAACCTGTCCCCGTAGCTACACCCTAAAACCTCCAGATTCCCTCGTTGGGAACAAGGATTGAAATTGAAAAAGTACACTCGGATTATTGCTGTAATACAATTCGTATTCTCCTCAAACCCCTCGGTAGAAGCCCAGACAAACCTCCTCCTCAAAGAGGCACTGAAACAGCTTCCCGAATCCCACAATGTCCGCCGAGCTTCGTTCCGGCGTGATGTGGTTCTGGCCCACGGGTACAAGAGCCAGTCTGACCTCGCCAAAGACCTCTTCCAATTCTGGAAGGGAGAGAATGACAATCTGGTGGAGGGCATGCCCCAAACGTACCGCCAGAAGATCGAAGACCTCCGCTCTGAAATGCGGAAGGGCAGCGAGGTTAAGAGCTTCCGTGACTGGTTCAACTCCCAGAACCAGACCAAACTGCTCAACAGCATGGCATCGGCCCTGAACCGCCGGTACCCCATGGAAGAGTTCGATGACTGCCTCAGTATGGTGGGGCTGTGCGTGAGCCGGTGGCTCGAAGAGGGGAACCTTGACGAGAAGATCGAAGAGCGCGGGGATATGTCCGTGACTTTGCTGAACAACTGGGTGCGTCGACGTCACCTCAATACCGTTAACGCGAGGGGTAGGGAACCCCTTTTCCGGATCCGGGGTGCCCGCACCAAGGAAGAGAAGACTTCGATCTGGAGGGACGGAAACGAGTCCGGAATGCACAAGGATTCTGTTCACTCCTCAGGTTGGGAAACTGCTATCTCTGGGTGCGAGGATGACGACTCCTTTGAATTTGAGGTGGTCAGCAGAGAGGAGTCACCAGAGCAGGAAGTGTCCTTCACTTCCGAACTTCGTATTCTCAAGAACGCGAACGCAGCGGCAGTGAAAGCAGCTTGGCCGGGAGCGTCCGACCGGTATCTTTCCGTCCTCAACACCCTGGAAGAGGGCGGGGATAGGGTTGATATCGCCCACTCAGAAAGCTGTTCCGTGGCTCGTGCAGGACACCTTGCCTGTCGGGTGAGGGGGGTAATTCGGAAGACTACGGAGCTTGCACCAGCAGTCATCGAGGCAATTCGGCAGGAACCGTGGATCACCACGGAAGAGTTGGCAGAAGACCTCGGGATGAAGGAAAAGCAGATCCGCCACACAGTGGCATACCTTGGCAAGATGAACAAGATCATCAGCCAGGGAGACAGTCACCGAATTCGGTGAGAAGTTTATGGATTGAGTGGGGGTGGGAGACGCCCCCGTGAGAACATCATACTACTTCTTAGCCCTGCTTCTGGCGGGTTGCCCTGGACCGAGCCCCGATCCTAAAGTGTGCGAGGCTGATTCAAGCTGGTTTACTTCGCCCACCCAACCGGGTGAAGTTCCAAAGTCAGAGACCTTTTGCGATTTCTACCAGTTTAGTTGGCAGTGGTTTCTTGCTCAGGTCTATCCTGACCCGGCAAACGGAATGCCGAGGTTTCTGGAAAACCGAGTGTACCAGCCATCTGGAGGGGACAAACAGTGCTCAGAAGAAGCGCTAACGGGGGTTCTCGGTGTACAGTCGGCTTTGGTGCCCAGGACTATAAAATCTGAAGACTTCGAAGATGTACAGGCCGACGAAAATGCCCTGTATGACCAGAATGGAAACGTTCTGCATTATAACGCCTTTTACTCGCAGGACCTGTGCAGCTCCACGGAAGCCGGATTCGCCCCAGGGACCTTAGAAGTCAAAGCTGCTTGGATGACTTTGAGGAATCCGGACCCAGAATTCTTCTCTATAAGTGTAGAAGTGAACGGAGAGAGGGTTTTCCTTGCCCTCGTTGGGCTTCACTTGGCTATATGGACCCCTAACCACCCGGAAATGGTCTGGGCGTCCTGGGAGCACAAAAGAAACGCTCCTCTGTGTGACGGAACCAGTGCTTCGGGTGAATGGCTATTCGCTTCAGAAGCAGCCGCTACTTGTCTGCAGCGTCACCCAACCGGGGGCACGGGCCCCTCTCCCTATTGCGAATCTTTCAAGTTCAACACGCCCCAGCCTTACTCGGGTTCTGTGCCGACAGAAAGCACCCCCACCAACGTGTGCAGGAAGTACAACCACGGTAACCAAGACGGTGAGTCCGTGAATGGCAACGACAACACGGCAAATATAGCAGCAATAGAGGAACTCAACGGAGGACTGGTGGGGCCGACGGGTCTTCTTACCATGCTCCCCAGCGAGCACCCTATGTCGGTGTGGGCAAATTACGAAATGGTCGGGGGGATCTGGACAAAGGGTGGGGCTGCATCCGGAACAGCCCCAGTACCAAACACCCAGGGACCACCAAACCCAAACAGCCCGCAACGCGGGTCGCTTGAGTTGGCGAACATGAGCCTTGAAACTTTTCAACAGGGCGACACGAGCGCGATCCCCAACTGTTTCGGTTGTCATGTATACGACCCTTCAAAACCGCTGGACGTGTCGCACATTCAGTCCCGTCTTTTAGATGATGGGGTTGACTGAAAGCTCGCCGCGTGGTAAAAATCCCCCCGGAAGTCATGTGTCTCAGGTTTGTAGGGTGGCGGGTCCCAAGCCCATATGCCAGCAAAGCCCCTATGAGTGCTGGGATCAGAGAAATCTGAACGGCAAGGAACACCGTCGCTTCCAACCACTTCAAGATGTTGGTACCATAGTGAAGTGGCAAGAAACCCAATCGAAGAAGGCAGGAACTTACAAGGATTGACCTAAACCTCCAAAAGAGACACGGTCCATGGGAATATTCGTTTTGACGAACGATTCCTTTCAAATTGCGGGAATCCCCAACCCTCCAATTCCACACTTGGGAAAAGTAGAATTGGATCTTTAAAAAAGAAAAGGGAAGGGGGAAACAGTTTCAGTTTGAACCGAGAAAAAACAACAAACAAAACCACCTCCACGAACACGAAGAACACAATCACCACCACTCCCACGGACGACACTCCCACCTCCACGAACACCAACACCAACACGTTTACCTTGAACGCCGACACCAAGTAAAAAATAAAAGCTCAAGAACCCGAAAGTAGTAGAAAAATAGTCGTTAGTTTGTTTCCTTTCCCCTTGTTTGGGGTGAGGGTGGACGCTTGTATACGCGTTGGATGTTGAATAAGTCACTCTTTGTGCGGATAAAAACAAAGAGGGTTGCTTCCAATGTCCAGATTTGATTACAGGGGTGGGGAAGCCCCCATATTGACTGCAGAACAGCTTGCGAGTCAACTTACTGTCCCCATTTCTCTTGTTATAGCCGGGAAGGCGAACGTTTTCTTCCCTACCACCAATAGAAGCAACCCTTCTGTCGCCGTTGTGGTCAAATTTGATGGCAGAGAAATGATAAGAGTTCACTGGACTCAGTGGCAAAGTGTTGCCGTCCCAGTTATCGAAGACGACAGGTTATCCCATTGGCGCGGATTGCTTGTTTCTGGTGTGCCAGGTGACTTTGCTTCCCAAACTTCTAAGTTGAGGTCTGGTAACCTATACGGATGTGACTGGACTGAATTGGTCAGACAGAACCCGTCCAGTAGACACAGTCAGTACCTGACACAGATCAACGGTATTATTCATCAGAAAGCTCAATCCGAAGGATTCTGATGAAAAACAACAAAGCTCTTGTGGGGAAAGAGGTGTGGGTTAACTGCAGGGCCGCAAGACCCTGTGGGGGTAATTCTGCCACTGTACTTTTTGTAAAGAGTATGAGTGGTGGCGGCAGGATTGTCAGGTACCAGTGCAAGAAGTGTAACCGGAAATTCAACGTGAGAGTATGAATAGTGCCCACTGGTACCCCCTTTCTGTTCTATGGCCCAGGAGCTTTTGATTCGGCTGTTAAGGCAGCTGATTCACTCGGCGATCCACTCGACCCAATTGGTCAGTCGGGGCTGAAGGTTCAGGACTCCAGGGACCTCGTGCAGATTTCCATAGAGGGAGTGGTGGGGGATAGACCCCCTTCTGTGGTCGTTGGCCCCATGGACGAAGCTTCCCCTTCGGCTGCAGACGCGTTGTTGAAGACCCTGGAAGAAGTGGCCGGTATAAGAAGTCTTTGTATCGTCCTTTGGTGCAAAGGTCTACACTCCGTCATCCCCACCATCACTTCAAGATGCAACGTGGTCTGGTCACCTGGGTCCGATAACCAGAGTTTTGGTGTCGAGGAAGAGTCCCTCCACGCTGACTCTGTCAAGTTCCTGGACCTGTACACGGAGGGCAAATACGCAGAGGCCATGGGAATCTTGGTATCCCATTCCAAGGTTTGGCCCAAGCTTTTGGACGCTTTGGTGGCGATAATGGCTCGGGAGGTTTCCAACCTCAGCGCTGACCCATCCGAGGAGTCCAGGAAAAAGGCGAAGAAGATACTTTCTTTGTGGGACCGCGCCAGACCTCTATTGTCACCAGCCGCCGCAAGAAGCGGGGTATCGTTGGCTGTTTCTCAGCTTTTTGGACACAAACTGCTATGAGCACCACGATAGACTGGGAGAGCCCGCCCCCCTACATAGTCGTGGGTGGGAGTGAATGGCTCCGAGTTAACAGGTTCAAGAATGACATAGCTGAGTCAGCAAAGTCCTCAGGTATGTCTGTAGTGGCGGTTGACTCCGCTATGGACGTTGAGTCCCTGGTTTCACCCAACCCTCTTTTCCACGCTGTAACTGACCAGAGGTACCTGGTAATATTCAGGGGGTACAGGGCCGAAAACCAGCTTCCGTCTGGTTTTGGGTTCACCGGTAAACACTGCATCCTATACGTTCTTGAGGGTCGGATAAACAAGACTTCTTGCCCCGTACTGCCCCAGGTTGACCCTTCCCTGGTGGTGAAATTCAACAAATTCTCGGGTTCTTACACCAAAAGTGTTTCACACGCTGTGGAATTCCTTGAGTCTGAGTTTGCCCGTTACCAGGTTCCCGTAGTTGATTCTAAGCTCCTCACCTCAATGGCCAAGACGGCGGGAACAGACTTGGGGGTCCTGTCATTTGAGGTTGAGAAGGCCGTTATGGCTTCCAACGGGGGTGAGATAACGGTTGGTATTCTAAGAGACACCATAAAGCCCACCAACCACTTCGATTTCACCCCGCTCAGGACTTCTCTTTCCCAGCTTAACCCCACCCAGTTCTTAAAATTCATGGACCGCGCCTACTCTCGATCCGTGTCGGATCCCACCATGATCTTCCTCAGGGGAAGAGGGGGCGTCGGAGATCTCGCTGTGGCCTGGCTTCAGACGGCCTTGCTATTGAAACAAGACGCTTCTCTGAAATACGTGTCCGAGGTTATAGGGGCTCCAGAGTGGGCCGTTAAACGAGACCACATCCCTGCTTCCCGCAGATGGGGTATAATTAAGTTGCTTAAACTTGTCCGTGGGGTGGCCAGGGCAGATTCTCATTTTGTGTCTGGTTGTCCCAACCCAAGAGTGCTCCTTGAGGCAGAAGTCATTTCTGCCATGCAAGACCCTCGTTAGTTTGTTGATGCGGCTGAGTTAAAAGAGCAGTTCTAAAAAAAACACAAATTAGTGAGGGTGTCGCGGTGGTTAATTCTGCTAATGGTCTTTCTGTCTTTCCCAATGAGTTGTCTCAGTTCATAGTCACCCGATCTTACTCCAGGTGGAACCCTTCGGAGGGCAGAAGGGAGACTTATTCGGAAACGGTGGAAAGATACTGCGACTTCGTTTCTAAACACCGCGACGTACCAGCCGAAGTTATGGAGGGAATCAGGTCCGGTATCCAGACCATGAACACTCTCCCCTCTATGAGGGCACTGTGGTCTGCGGGGGTTGCGGCAGAAACCGACAACACCATGATCTACAACTGCTCCTTCCTCCCACTCGACAATCTCAGAGCATTCTCCGAAATGCTCTACATTCTTATGATGGGCACTGGGGCTGGCTACTCTGTCGAGAGGACCTTCATAAACAACCTCCCCGAAGTTTGCCTTTCCATGGGGTCGACCCATCACATCGTGGTGGAGGACAGCACGGCTGGGTGGGCAGATTCTCTCTTTGAGGGTCTGACCTACATGTGGAAGGGGTACGAAGTCACATTTGACTATTCTCTCGTCCGTCCTGAGGGTTCCCGGTGCAAGACAAAAGGTGGAAGGGCTTCCGGCCCCAAGCCTCTGAAAGATCTCCACAGGTTTTGTCAGAACCTGTTGAACAACGCAAGAGGTCGTAAGCTCCGGTCTATCGAGGTAAGCGACATAGCTTGTATGATCGGGGAAATAGTGAAGGCAGGAGGGGTTCGGGGTGCTGCCCTTATCTGCTTCTCCGACCCTGAAGACGAAGAAATGCGCCACGCCAAGGACTGGAGCCGGGGCAACTTCCCTAATTACAGGTATGTGGCAAACTTCAGTGGGTTCTGGTCTGAACGCCCAGACCGGGACACCTTCGACAAAGAGTGGGACGCCCTTAAGAACTCTGGGTCTGGTGAGCGCGGCTTCTACATGTTCCCCCACCACAAGCGTGCTGAGCGAAAGGGTGACTGCCGCTCCAACCCGTGCGGGGAAATTCTGCTTCGATTCAAGAGGGCTGAGTGCCCCTGGACCGGAAGAGGGGGAGGTGGTCAATTCTGTAACCTCTCCGCCGCCGTTATGCGGTCTTGGGACACGGTAGAATCTTTTGCTGCAAAGATTGAAGTTGCCACCTGGATAGGGGTCATCCAATCCAGCTTCACGAATTTTCCCTATCTTCGCCCTGCCTGGAAGCAGCACTGCGAAGAGGATAGGCTTCTCGGTGTAGATATCACAGGACACTGTGATAATCCCTCCCTGTCTGGGGACAAAGAGGCCATGGTCCACTTCAACAAGGTTGCCAGGGACACAGCTTTCCTTGCTGCCAAACACTTGGGTATAAACGTCCCCGCCATGATCACCTGTGGGAAGCCCAGCGGCAACTCTTCACAGGCAGTAGACTGCGCCAGCGGGTTCCATACTCGCTGGAGCAAATATTACATCCGCAGAGTCCGCATCAACAACAGAGACCCTCTCTTCAGCCTGGTAAAAGACGCTGGAGTTCCGGTTTTCAAGGACAACTCGTATAAGAGTCTCCCTGACGAGGAGTGCCCCAGGTGGGTTGTAGAATTCCCCGTCAAGTCACCAGAAGGTTGCATGACCAGGGACGACGAAACTGCTATCGAGCAGCTTAACCGCTACCTCAACATCATGGAAACCTGGCTCTCGGTCAAGGGCCACAACCAGTCCGCTACCGTCTACGTTCGGGATCACGAGTGGAACGAAGTCGGGGACTGGCTCTACGAGAATTTCAACAAGGTCACCGGACTCTCGTTCCTCCCCTACGACGGTGGGAAGTACGAATTGGCACCCTACGAGACCATAACCGAAGAAGAGTACAACCGCCTCAGCGAGAGCTTCCCCCACATCGACTACTCCCTCCTCCCCTCCTACGAGGCTGAGGATATGGGTACCGGTGCCCAGGAACTCGCCTGCATGGGTGGGTCTTGTGAATTGGGTGACTGGCTCGACGCCAAGGGCGAAGAAGTCTCCGCTTCCTTGTGAGATACGTTAGGTTTTTTATCTCTCTGGTTGGGTGACTCCCAATTTACGAGGATAAAAATACAATGAAGTCCCTGGCTGCTGCAGACCGCAAATCGCTCATTCGCCTCGCATCTTCTCTCCCGAAGGGAGACAAGGGGCGCAGAGCCATACTTGCTGGACTGAAGAGGATTGCCGCTTCTTCTTACGTGTTGCATAGGAATCCCACCATTGGGGACTACGGAAAGGAGTATGGGGCTGCGTTCCTTGGTTCTAACGAGGCATTCCCAGACGGCAGGAATTGGTCCGGTGACTTGGTGCCCAGGCTGGTAACCGTCAAGTTCTTGAAGGACTGGGCCGATTTTAACATCATCAAGCGACAGAATTATAAGAGCCTGAGCCCATTCTACGTTAGACCGGCTTCTGTGAGCATGGGCAAGTCTGCCCCCGCAAGACCCAAGTTCACCCGCAAGGGAACCTGGGTCGTGAAGAGAGCCGACGGCAAGTACGCCCAGGTTCCCACCCCCAACCAGCCCTTCGCCAACGAAGTCACGTGGACTAACAGCCCCAATTTGGCCACCATTTTCCTTCCCAATCTGGCGGCTAGCCTTTACAGGGAGCTGACGAAGGCTGGCGTGGACACGAGCGGCTACGAATTCGTGCAAGCCAAAGTCTCGGAGGGGGGAGCAATTCCCCTTGAGAAGCTACTGGGAGAAATGGGTGCTGAAGAAACGGTAGAAGAAGTCGTCGAACCTGTGGCGGTGGAGAAGCTTCCTGAAGCCCGTTACTACCTGGAGAAGCCTGGTTTCGGGTACTACAGTGTCAAACGTCGTTTCAGCATTGACACCCCGGTTACTCTGACCGTCAAAAATATCATCAACATATCAAGGGCGTACATGAGAAAGGGGGACGACCCAAACCTCTGGTTTGCCATTCCCGTTTCTTTTAAAGCAGGAAAGCCTGTCCCTGCTCAGTTCAGAGGATACCCTCGTGACGAGAACATTCTCTTGCAGGATAAGAAGTCTGGAAAGTTCGCCAGATTCCCCCCTGGCCGGGGTATGAAGTACCCAGAGTGGGTCTCTATCAGGGATACCCCCTCCCCTGTGACCGTTCAGAAGGCCCAGGGGTTCATAAGGCAGAGGGGTATGAAGATTTTCAGAGGCGACGTCAATGCCGCCCTGGCGGAGTACAATTTTGTCCCCGTAACCGAGGTTCAGGGTACCCCAATCGCTTTGGGGGACCTGTAAATCCCAGTCTTGAAGAAGTGAAAAGATCCAGGATTTCGTTCCTTATGTTTGAGGTTTGTGGGTAACATTTCTGTGCAGGAGAAATGAAAGTGCCCACTTATGCCTACCGATGTGAGCAGTGTGCTCTCGACTTCGAGAAGATACTGCCTATATCTCGATACGACGAGCCACAGAATTGCCCCAACTGCGACGAGGGTCCCTGCAAGAAGATGGTGACCCGCCCCAACTTCATATTGAAGGGCAACGGGTGGTCTGGGAAGAACCTGAAGATCAAGCGCCAGATGGCGGCTAAGAATAAGCGTCTTGCTGCCAAAGAGCGAGAACGTAAGAACGACGGTTCTGGTGGGGTTCAGCTCGCCCCCAACGTCGGTGGAGAGCGGGTGGACTCCTGGTCTGAGGCAAGTAGACTGGCGAAGTCGAAAGGCAAGGACACCAGCGGATACGACAGACTCGCGGCGAAAGAGAAGAAGAAATAACTTCGGTTCGTTGGGGGGTTTATCGGGGTTCTAAGGGAGGAGATAATAATGCCTTCCACACCGAACCTTATAGAAAGACACAGGGGCATAATAGAGCTTTCTGTGCCTTCCAAGTCCAACGTCTCCTCCTACGTTGTGGGAGCCGCGACCAGTCTGACTACTGCTTTTGCGGGCACGACTCAGATTTTCACTGTGTCGAGGGGCGGGTACTTCCGCTCCAGAACTCTCAAGAGAAGCAAAGCCAACCGGACCGACGAGTCTGTAAGGGGCCTTACCAGGGCTTCTTTCAACCTGGACGACTTCGCATCTGCGAGTGTTCCCGGTGATGGTGCCATTTCCTTCCTGAGAGTAACTGAGGTTGATTCCACTGGGACTTCTGGCCCAGAGGGTCCCATACTGGTTATCCCTCCGCCCGATTTCTACTCTTCTTCCAGAAAGGTCATGTACCTCTCTGGTACCGCCCCCAACGTCGCATCCACCACGAGCGGCGTTCCACCTCAGGGTGCCATGGAGATCAAGTTCCCCAAATTTGGGGACGTTGCAGAGATCACCAACTCAGGTGGCGCTGCTCTTTTGGTTGGCACTTCACCTGGGATGCAGGAATTTTCTATTGCTGCTGGAGAAACCCGTACTCTTGTTGAGGCCGGTGTTTCACATCTGTTCCTTCATGGCGACGGGGCCACCCCGACCTTTGAAATCTACCTTTCGGCAATAGACGGGATATCCCATTAATTCGTTAGGTTTTTGATTAACTCAATAGGATAGTGATCCCTTTCACTGGAGAAATACACCATGGCACACACCGCATACGTTTGCAGAATCCGAACCGACATTCCCGCTGGAGCTATCCAGTGGACTGACGTTCGCCCCAATACCTCCCAGCGCAGCCTCGTCTACGACTCGGTTGGTCAGACGGGTTACCTCGGTACCCGCGCGGAGAACGACACTGTCGCTCTCACTGGTAACAACACCAGCGCTGAGTACAAGGGCCTCGCTGCCTACCTGATCGACCACGTTATTGACGCAGTTTCGGCTGTGACGATCACTGCTGGTGTGGCCAACGCAGCCGCCGCTGCTATCGTCGCTCAGATGGACTTGGGGGGAGACATTGACGTGGACACCGCCCTCACTGCCAACGGAGTTTCTAACGCTGGTGCTGGTACCGACCTCACGAGCAACTCCTCCAATGGCACCCTCAAGGACGTTCTCAAGATCCTCTCGGGCGCTGAGTACACCCTTCCCTCCGGTTCCACCGTTGGTGCCCTGGCTGCTGGTGCCGCACTCGGTTCTTTCACCGCCGACGACGAGTACCGCCAGCTTTACGGCTCCGGTTCCCTGCAAATGTCCTGTGGTGAGGGTCAGCTCGCTAAGTTCGCGCTGAATACCTTCAGCTACGACGGCAACGCCACCCGCGCTCTGGTTGTCTACGACCACCTGGGTGTGGCCCTCACCGTCCCTGCGTAACTTAGTCTAAGGGATCATTTCAGCCCCCAGGCTTCTCCCAATTGGGAGAGGTTTGGGGGCTGACTTGTGTCTGGGTATAGTGGGCCTATGCCCTTTAGAACCTCAGATACCTATTTTGCTGCTTATCTTCTATCCGCCGAAGTTATTATGGTCGGTATGGAGGATTCGGGCAGGGTTTTCACATTTGTATTTGAGTCTCAGGACCCAAGGGTTATAAAGGAACTGAAGACTGCCTACTTTTCAGGGTACGCAAAAGTTTCGGCTCTGGCTTACTCACAAAACCTGAAACGTCTAAAGTCTGAAATGAAGAGAAGGAAAAAGTGAAACCTATCCTCGTGATCTCTGGGCTGTTCTGGAAGGACAAACTTGGAAGTTTTATGGTCCAGACCGAAGAGGGGCACGTTGACATTCTAAAAGAAGTCGATGACTTCGAGGGCTCTGTGGTAGACTTAAACTTGCACCATTACCCCCCGGACCCTCCTGATCCAACCATAGCCGGTGGGGGGTGCTGTAAATGGGGCAAAAGTTGTCCGTTCGGCCACGCCGACGACCCTGAGTACATGTTCAGCTTCCAATCTGAGGGAACTCTTTCCCTGGACGAAAATGGTGTGACTGTGGGTGATTGGGCTGTACCATTTCAATTCATGGAAGGTCATTACGGAAGACTTGTGGTTCTGAGGGAGCTGGAGATCCCCAGTGGTTCTCCAGTGGATTTGGGTTCTATAGGTGACCTGGAGGCTGAAGCTCAGCAGCTTGAGGCCCTCCTGTCTGGACTTAGGAAGATTCTATGAGTGTTTTAACCTTCAGTGGAAGGGTACAAGCCATACACTACAGCAGTGAAGACTTCCACATTTTGAAAGTCAGGTCCGACGATGGCGAAACCATCACTGCCAAAGGCAATTTCCCTCTTCAGTCTATAAACATTGGCACATGGGTTTCTTTCGAAGGAAAGTGGTCCAGCCATGACACTTATGGTAAGCAGGTTTCTGTTACCAAGAGCCCGGTTGACAGCGGGGAATGGGATGACCCCAAAGTCCTGAGCGTTTTGAGTTCTAACGGGGTTGGTCCTGGGATAAGGTCGAGCCTTAGGACCCTGGCACTGGACGAAAATCTTGGTCTTTATGACCTCCTCAATGGAGGGGACCTATCGGGAAGTGACCTTGACGAGTTCTCTCAAGAATTCGTTCTATCCCGGTGGAAAAGCACCCGCACCCTTTTTGAGGCCGCGCACTTTTTGGCCATGGCCGGGGTTCCTTCTAAGACCGCTGGAAGTGTCTGGAAAATTCTCGGTGACGAGCTTGAGGATAAAATCACTAAGGACCCCTGGGTCCTCGTTAGGGTCCCTGGTATAAGTTTCAGCCAAGCTGACGAGGTGGCGGTCAGGCTTGGTGTTCCTCTTACCAACCCAGGCAGGACTATGGGGGCCGTCTTGGCTTCCGTGACCTCCATATACAAGGATGGCCACTCTTTCGCGAGTCCCGGTCAAATCGTCTATAAAGTTAACTCCATGGTCCCAGGAGGAAGTTGCTCCAATTCTGACATAGCCCAGGCTATCAAGCGACTTTGCGGGGAAGGCAAACTTACGCTGGAGAGAAGTTTGGGGCAGTCCTCAGCCGTGTACGACCCATGGGTTGAGGATATGGAAACATTCTGTGCTAAGGAGCTTGTGGAAAGAAGCTCCTTTGACAGCGGTATAGACCGCGATCTTGTGGAAAAGGAAGTTAGGAAGTGGTCTTCTGGGCGCAGTATGTCTTTGACCGACACCCAGGTTAAAGCAGCTGTGGACTCAGTTGTTGAGTCTGTTTCCATCCTCACCGGACTTCCGGGGACCGGAAAGACCACGACTCTGCAGGCGGTGGTTTCGGTCCTGAAAGACTTGTCCGTCCCTTACCTTTTGGTAGCTCCCACCGGTATTGCGGCTAAAAGAATGGCCAGCGTAACTGGTTCCAATGCTTCCACGATACACCGTGCTTTCTCCGCCAAGGGGTTCAGTACCGAGGACCGGGACCACTCTTATGTGGGAATCACCAGCAGTTCCTCTTCTAAAGAGTCTTCCAACACCAAGGATCAGGTCTGGGAATTTGGTCCCGAAAATCCCCACCCTGCAGACGTCATTATCATAGACGAAAGCTCTATGGTTGACCTCCACATGCTTTATAGAATCCTGATGGGAACCAAGAAGGACTGCAGGGTGGTTATGGTTGGAGACCCTTACCAGCTTCCTTCAGTCGGGGCTGGGGACGTTCTGCGCAGTTTGGTGAAGTCTGATAGATTTTGCCACACTCACCTGTCCGAGATCTTCAGGCAGGAAAACACCTCTGACATTATCGTCGCAGCCCATGATATTCATGTTGGCAAAACCCCAAAGATATCCGGCAGCAAAGATTTTAAACTCGTTCCCTGTAACTCAGAGTCTGAAGCTTGCGATATTATAAAGGTTGTGGGTCAGCGCCTTTTCAAGGCTAAGAGGAATTTCCAGGTTTTGTCACCCCGACATATGGGTGACGCTGGTGTCACCAACCTTAACGAGGTTTTGAGGGTTTCCATCAACCCTCCCTCCTTTGGTTCCAAAGAATGCCGAGTCATGGGGGCCGTTATAAGGGAAGGTGACCGTATCATGGTCACCAAGAACGATTATAACAAAGGCGTTTACAACGGTGATGTTGGCAAAGTGTCGAGAATTGATAGGAGGGCCAAAGAATTGGAACTCAGGATTTTCTCCGGTGGAGGCACGAGAGACCTGCTTGTCAGATACCCCTATACCAAGGGGCCCATCCCCGTTCGACTCGCCTACGCCCAGACAGTCCATAAAAGCCAGGGACAGGAGTATGACACCATCGTTCTCCCTATAATGGGTTCGTTCGGCAGACAGCTTCAGAGGAACCTTATCTACACTGCCGTCACCCGCGCCAAAAAGCAGGTTATCCTTGTGGGGGAAGAGTCCGCTCTCACCAAAGCAGTCAAGAATGACGTCCAAGATAGCCGCAATTCTCTTTTGTCTGAGAGGATAAGGGGGTCCTGACGCTCCTGTATATCTCCCCGATATGGAGGAACACAGAGGATGAAAACCAAAGTTCTTCAGGTTCGGGTCTCAGGAGATACCATCCCAGAGTACCTCAACGCTCAATGGTTGGTCAACCTTCTTAAGGCGACCGACAGGTACGTTGTCGGAAAGTGGGAGCCCGAACCAGTCAAAGAAAAGGAGGATAGTGCCCATGAGTAGGAAGAAGCAGATACAGGACGCAGTGAATCGCGTGAAGGGTGGTCTTACCATTACCAAGGTCACCAGCACCCGTGCGGTGAAGACAAAGAAGTCGGGTGATTTCTTTGTCGGCATGAGTGCTGCCTGGAGAAGCACCCAGGACGACGCTGGTGGTATGGGGGCAGACGAGGACCTCGTTCTCACCACCGAAGAGCAGTCTTCAGCGGGAATGTCCATCATTGACGCCCAGATTGCCCAGCAGATCCTGAACAAGGAAGCTTCTATCGCTGCGTGGCGAAG
>Ga0163109_10001867_pt1 | contig 16579 bp, 16 predicted proteins | sample CRUFie1St13metaG_FD_108704 | JGI IMG/M metagenome (GOLD analysis project Ga0163109, IMG submission 108704) | Marine microbial communities from the Costa Rica Dome - CRUD Field 142mm St13 metaG | ecosystem: Environmental > Aquatic > Marine > Oceanic > Photic zone | place: Costa Rica: the Eastern... | reverse complement strand
CAGTAAGTTTAATTGAGGGAGACCAACCTAATTCTTTCATTTTTTCTCCCGAAAGAGAATATCTAAGATCATGTCCAGGTCTGGAAGAATGAAAATCTACCATTTCGTACTTTAATTCTTTTTTTTGAGAATCAGCGATTATTTGAGCAAGTTCAAGGTTATTAATTTCCTGGGTTCCTACAATGTTAAATTTTGGACATTTAGCACCTCCAAAATCTATTTCTGATTTAATATCCTCTCTTATTAAAAAATAAATTGCTTCGGCAACGTCTTGTGCATGAATATAATGTCGAGTTCCTGGAATTGTTTTTGTTTTATCTGAGTGTATTGTAATTGTTTCTCCATCTCTAATTTTTTTAATACACATAGGTATAAACTTTTCAGGATGCTGTCTTTCACCAAAAACATTCATTGTATGTGTAATGTAAATAGGGAGTTTATAAGTATTTTCATAAGCTACTGCTAGCTCCTCACCCCCCGCTTTTGTAGCACTATATGGATTTGTAGAATTATATCTGTCATTCTCTTTATAATTTACTCCCTTTGGGGCTGGACCAAAAACTTCATCAGTACTAAAATATATAAACCTTTCTAATTTATTTGATTCGTTTACTAATCTAGCATATTCTAGGATATTTGCAGTGCCAACTACATTGTCTAAAACAAATTCCATTGGGTAGTCAATGCTTCTATCTACATGAGAACCAGCAGCTAAGTGAAGTATTATGTCTACTTTACCAATTTCTTTTTTGATCCATGGATTAATTTCAGACTTAAGATCATGATAAACTATCTTAACTCTTGACTTTTGATCATTTTTAAGACTGTGTAAAACATTATCAAGTCGATTAAGATTTCCACTATAGTCAAGTCTATCAAGTGAAATAATATCCCAATTAGTATTATTGATTAGGTAATAAATTAAATGATGTGCAATAAAGCCTGCTCCTCCTGTGATTAGTACTCTTTTCATTATAGCTGATTTATATGTTCTTTCAATCGATCTTTAGGTTCCCAATTTAGTAATTTTAATGTATCGTCATTTTTTCTAAGAGTCTCCCTGTAATTTCCAGGTTGTTCCGGGATATATAATGAATCAATGTTAAATTTATTTTTGAAATAACCAAAAACCTCGTTAATACTATAATTTACTCCTGTTCCAAGCTCCCAAGCATCATCATGACTTAATTTTGATAACCCAATTTTTATTAAGCCATCAATAACATCCATAACATGAATAAAATCTCTTCTTTGATTTCCATCACCTACTATTGTTAGTGGTTCTCCTTTAGAAATTTTTGATCTCCATATTCCAATTACATTACCAAATTTTTCGTCAATACTTTCACCTGGACCATAAACATTATAAAATCTTGCGATTTCCACATTAACATTAAATGATTTCTTATAAAGCTTACAGACCTCTTCCCCGAGAAATTTATACATTGCATAAGGAGAATCAGATGGGTCATGATGCATTGAGGATGATCCTGAATAGACTAATTTGATACCATTTTTTTTTGCCCACTCGTTAACTTTTAAAGTTCCCATGACATTTACCCTAAATGACTCTTTAGGGTCTTTAAAAGAAGGTTGAACTCTAGATTGGGCTGCAAGATGAAAACATAAATCAAAATTGTCTTCAAGCTTTTCAATATTTTCAATATCATCATTTATGTATTTAGCACCCTGAATCTCATTTTTAGAGTTTCCCGTAGAATAATTGTCTAATGATACAACATCAAAATTTTGCAACATGAGCTCTTTGATCAAATTAGAACCAATAAAACCCGCTCCTCCCGTAACCAATATTTTTTTCATTTTATAAATTTTAGGATTTGTTCCTTTCTTAATTTAGAACTGTAATGATTATCATAAAACCTTTTACCATTATGTCCTAGAGAGTAAATTTTTTCATCATCAAATTTAACTATTTCAATTAGTTTATTAATTGATTCCTTTAGATTAGATGAGTCTAAAATTATTCCACAATTTGCATTAAGAATAATATCTCTTGACTCACCTTCAATTATTCCAATTATTGGTTTAGATGAACACATATATGTTTGAAGCTTTGCCGGAACAGTATTTGTAAATACTCCCTCTGAGCTGAGAGACAATAGTGTAAAATCTGAGATCTCAAGATAAGACCTGATTTTATTGATTTCAACTTGGTCAATTAATATAATCTTTAAGCTTGGATTGTCTTTTAAAGCATTTTTAATATTATTTTTAAACCTTCCATCTCCCACTAAAACCCAATAAATTCTTTCATTTATAGTTTTATTACACAAATTCAGTATGAATTCAAAATTTTGTGCATAGCCTATATTTCCTGTATACATAATAATTCTATGGTTATCAGGAATAGTTAAGTTTATTTTAAATTTATAGGTGTCTTCTTCAATAACTTGATCAGCCCAATTAGGGAAATATTCAACTTTGCCGTTATAACGTGACTTTAAAGTTTTAATAAAACTTGAGGAACTAACAAGGATTACATCATAATAGGAATAAATAAAAATCATTATTTTTTTAATAAAACCATTTATAATTTTTGAATTTATTATTCCTAAGGAGCTAAGTGTTTCAGGCCAAATATCAAGTTCCCAGTATATTTTTTTTGTTTTATAGAACATACCATATATTATTGAATGAAAAGCAATAAATGGAGGACTAGTATGGTGTACAATAATACAATCATACTTTTTTTTTGATATTAATAAATAGAATGTAAATATTAAACATGATATGAAATACGATATATAATTTAAAATAAGATTTATTTTTTTACCGGCCATTCTTGGAATAACGGGTAATCTATTTATAATTTTATTAGAACTCTTTTGATAGTTCTTTTTAAAAAAATTATATCCTTTAAAAAATTTACCTTTTGGATAGTTTGGTATTTGAGTGATTACTCTCACATGAACATTAAGTTCATCAATCCAATTTACTACATCATTAATTTTAAAGTTTTCTGGATAATAGTGATTTGTGTAAATTAATATTCTTTTCTCCAAATCATTTTATTTATGTAATCAGTATATGAGAGGATAATTCTTTCAACTTTTATTGAAATATTGTCTGAAGAATAATCATCAACACCATTTAAAACTTTATCAACATTCTGATTTTTTACAGTTTCAATAGATTGAAGAATCCTATCAGGATTTAACCCCGTCATAATCACAGAAGTCTCTTCCATAGATTCAGGTCTTTCATGAGCATCCCTTATATTAAGTGCGTGAAACTTTAAAATTGATGACTCTTCTGAAATAGTTCCACTATCAGAAAGTGTTATCAAAGAATTTATTTGAAGACAATTATAGTCAGAGAAATTTACTGGTTTTATAAGCCTAATTAAATTATTACATTTTATTTTTTTATTCTCAATTTGTTTTTGTGTTCTTGGATGAGCAGAGAAAATTATTGGTAAATTATATTTCTCCGCAATTTTATTAAGTGTAGTTATAAAACTTATAAAGTTTTTTGAATCAATGTTCTCTTCTCGATGAAATGAAACCACAAAATAATTATTCTTGCTCAATCCTAAATCTTCAAGAATCTTTGATGATTTAATACTTTCAATATTTTGATTTATAACTTCTCTCATTGGAGAACCAATTTTAATAATACGATCAGGAGGAAATCCTTCAGCAATCAGGTAATTTCTTGATATATCAGAGTATGTTAGATTAATGTCCGATATAACATCAACAATTTTCCTATTGATTTCTTCCGGAACTCTTTGATCAAAACATCGATTACCAGCTTCATAATGGAAAATGGGAATTTTCATTTTTTTTGCAACAATTGCAGAAAGACAACTATTCGTGTCTCCTAATACTAAAAAAGCATCAGGATTAATTTTTTCAAGAATTGGATGAAGAGAATTAAGAATGTTGCCTACTGTATTACTTGGTGTTTCTGATGCTGCATCAAGATAATAATCTGGTAATTTAATATTAAGATCATCAAAAAAAATCTGATTTAACTCCTTGTCATAGTTTTGTCCAGTATGTATGAGATAGTGATCAATAGAAATAGATTTATTGAGATGCTTGATTATTGCTGATAAGCGAATTATTTCAGGTCTTGTGCCTACAACAGTAACTACTTTTATTTTTTTCATCTAGTTAAAATTAAACATTTTCTATATATGTATCAGTGTCATCTTGTTCATAGGGCTCGTTTATCCAAAATAAAGTAGTTAAATTATCACTTCCTATGTTTTTTATATTATGAGTATACCAGATCGGCATGTCAACATATGATGGAGTATTTCCGTTTAATTTAAATTCAAGAATATTATTAGTACCTATTTTTCTTAATTTAATTAGAGCTTCACCATGAATAACTGAAAATCTCTCAATTTTTCTTGTATGGAAGTGATTCCCTCTTGTTATGTTTGGCTTAGTAGTTGAAAAAGAGTATTGTCCTTTTGAATAACTTCTAATGATCTCCACAAAATCTCCCCTATCATCAGTGTTTTGTAGGTGTTTAACTGGGAAAAACTCATCATGATTTATGTAGCTTCTAAATGTATTGAATAGATTCAGATCAAATTCAGTTTGAAAATCAGGTATAGAACTTTTTATAATATAATATGATCTATATTCAATTAACTTATCTCTTACCTCTTCCACTGTTGTGATAATATCTTCTTTTAACTTCTTTAAATAATTAGAACTTTCATTTTGAAACTCATGTACTATGATCTTTATTAAATTATCTATATATATCAATTTAACTTGATTATTATTGATAATTTCAACTTCTTGATCTTTTATGATGTTAACGCAAAAAGTTGGTATAAAAGAATTATAATTTGGCTTTCCAAATGGGCCAAAAACATTAGGTATGATTAAGGCGGTAAAAGTAAAATTGTTTTTCTTTGATGATTCTATGAATAAGTTTCTTGAAATACTTTTTGATTTGCCATATTTATTTTTGAGTGTTTCTTGAGTTGAAGAGGCAAAAATTACTTTTCCCTTAAAATTTACTTTTTCTATCGATTCAATTATTTTTTTGGATAAATCAATGTTGGTCTCCAATAGAAAATCTTGATCACTATGTCTATTTATTGCTGCAAGGTGAACAATAACTGAAGATTGCTTTACTTTATTATCTAGTACTTTTTGATCTGTAAAATCTTTTTTATTTAAACCTGTAACAGTAAATTTTTTAGAGTGCTTATAATTTAATGTATTTTTTAAATGCTTACCAATAAAGCCAGTACTACCAGTTATAAGAATATTCACGGATTAATTTTAGGTTACTGATTAAGATCATCATTTATTAAAGGTAACTTTCTAAGAATATCAACAGTTTCCTCTAAGTTAAGTAATCCAGAGTTTTTAGAATTAATCTCAGATTTATTATCATAGAGTTGGTTACCCTCTGAAAAATATTTATTGTAATTTAAGTCTCGAGAATCAGGAGAAACTCTATAGTAGTCTCCCTTATCCTCAGTGAATACCATTTCTTCGTTAGTTATTAAAGTCTCATACATTTTTTCTCCATGTCTGACGCCTATTATCTCAATTTTTGAATTTGAATCATAAAGTTTCAAGATTGCATTTGCTAGGGTTTCTAAGCTTACTGCTGGAGATTTTTGAACAAAAATTTCACCTTGATTTCCATTTATGAAGGCATGCTTAACAAGATCAACTGCATTTGCCAGCGTCATTATAAATCTTGTCATTTCAGGATGGGTAATTGTTATATCTTTTTTTTGTTTTATTTGATTAATAAATAAAGGTATAACAGATCCCCTAGAACCCATTACGTTTCCGTATCGGGTGCCACAGAACACAGTAGAATTTTTTGTGTTTCTTGACTTAGCAATCATTACTTTCTCCATCAAGGCTTTAGTCATGCCCATAACATTTACGGGATATGCTGCTTTATCTGTACTAAGTACAACAACTTTTTTTACGTTTTCTTCTGCGGCAGCATCTAATACGTTTTCTGTACCCATTATATTAGTTTTAACAGCCTGCATTGGGAAAAATTCACAAGAGGGGACTTGTTTCAAAGCAGCAGCATGAAAGATATAGTCAACACCTCTAGTAGCAAACTTAACAGAGTTTTGATCTCTGACATCTCCTATATAAAAAGATATTTTAGAGTTTTTAAGCTTATTTCTAAGGTCGTCTTGTTTTTTTTCATCTCTGCTAAAAACTCTAATTTCATCAAATTCAAATTCATTTATTGCTTTATTTAAGAATGATTCACCAAAAGATCCGGTTCCCCCAGTAATTAGTAAAGTTCCAAAATTAAGCTTCTTCATATAACCGAAATTACAACTAATTAATCTAATTTTGAAATTAAATACTTAATTAGATCTTTTGATTTATTTTGAATTTTAGGTTTTGAACCTAATAATTTTTTTTCCTTTAATAAATTAAGTTTTTCCAGCAAATCATCTTTATCATTCTCTTTAAATGTTATGCTTGGCTTACAAACATCATAAACATATTTAATATTAGGAGCTATAATTAAATTACCTGAGTATGAGGATTCTAATAGTACTAAACCAAAACTTTCAACTGATGATGGATGAATTATTATAACATTCTCATTTATAATTTTCAAAACTTCACTATGTTTAATTTCTTCAAGGTTTATAATATTATTTGAGTTTAGACTTTTTAATTTATGGTACAACATCTTATATTTTTTTGAAATAGTTAGGTAAAGTGTTGACCCTTTATAGACTTTTATATATTCTAAAAATACATCAATTAAAAAATCTACATTTTTATATTCTTCACCACTTGATGGATAGAAAAATTTATTATAATTGATTATGTTCTTTGTTTTACTTAATTCTTCAAAAACAGGGAATAATAATATTTTCTCATTTATTAAATTAAATTTTTTTGAGATTAAATCTTTTATCGTTTGAGTCTGAACCGCAGCATCTGAATTTGAAAAATAGAATAATAGTTTTATAATGATGGATTTTATAAACCAAGTTAGCTTGTCTCTTAAATTGATATTATCTCTTTTAAATAATAATAATTGCATTATATAGGTTATTTGATAAGATTTGTTTGTGAAAATTAGAGGAACATTTCCTAGAGATAATATTGTGGATACTCTATTTTTAATTTTTTGAAAAAGCAGGATTCTATAAAAAAAACCACTTGATGGATAGTATTCAAATTCATGAAAAAAAGAATATTTTCCAACTAGTCTTTTGTCAACAAATAATATAAATTTTGATCGATGAACTATATCTATTGAATCAATTATTTTTTTAAATACAGTTATCCCTCCTTTACTATTTACGAATGTGGCATCGATTAAAATCAATTTAAAAATCTAAATTTACTTTTATTAAAGGGGGGCCAACAACTGCTGGCCAACATCCCAGAATATTTTTTATCATTATCTTATTAATACTTGAGATATTAATATCACTTTGAATTGCTATGAAATTTCTGGTATCTAGTCTACTCTCAGGAAGAACTTCATTTATCATATATAATTCATAATTAAGACTCTCAATATGACTGAAGAGCTTTTTAGGATGTAGATCATATATGTGATGCTCAAAGATAATTATTGGCTTCGATTGAGATATAATGTTTCTGGAACCTATCAATACATTCTCCTCAAATCCTTCAACATCGAGATGAATTAAGCTAATCTTATCCCACTCATCCTTTGTGACCAGTTTATCTAATGTACTTGTGTTTTTAAAATATCTTCTCCCATTACCAAGAGTATTAAAATCACAATGATTAATGTTCCCATTGTAGAATATTTCAATTCCTTCTTTATTGGAACAGACTTCATTCATCAACAATATATTTTCAATAGAGTTAATTTTAGCAAGTGTTTTTACATAATGAATATTTAAAGGACTAGGATCAATAGCATAGACCTTTCCAGAACCATTTTTAATCAATTTAGACCATAATAGTGCATTATCTCCAATCCAGCAACCTATATCGATGATATGTTTATCTTTAGAAATAGTGTCTAGCTGAATTAATTTAAATACTAAAGTTCTCAATAGTGCCTCTGAATGAATACGTCTAGATATTGCAAAATTATTTTCAATAAAAGAAATTTTTTTCTTACTTAAGAAACTTAAGATGTTTGCAGATGGAACTAATATAGAAGTGTTTCCATCATGTGGGAAAATAATTTCTTTTCTTAACGAAAGAAACTTCCATAAAATTATCAATGGGTAAAATATAATTTTCAAAATAGATATTAGAGACTCTTTATTCATTACAAGTTTTATTGAGAATTCTATGTGTCGAATACTTTTTTTAAAACATTCTTTGTTATATTAAATATACCTAGTTTAATCAGAAAAATTTTCATTTTATACTTAATTCTATTTTTTGCATAAAACCCAAATAAACCATTATTTAATGGAATATCCTCAACTTCAATTAATTCAGGTATTTTTTTCGAAAAGTCTATTTTTTTCATTAATAATTGAAGGGATTTATTTTTTTCATTTCGTAATCCGCTCCCATCATGGCCGAAATTTTTAACATACGTATTTGTATTCTGAATATTTATTAAATTATTTTTTAGGCAATAATAAGATACAGAATAATCAAACGCAATTTCCTTCTTGTTTAAAAGACAGTCTAATAAATGAGGATAGTATGCTAAAGAAATTGAGTTTATTTTCTTAATAAAGTTTTTATTATTTAAATCTAATGTAAGAGTATCATATATACTGTTTTTATCAGTAAATGCTTTCATAGCATAATGGTTTTTCTTTTTCAATAAATATCCCCATGCAGCAAATGCTGTAGAACCATATAGACGATCTTTTTCACTCTTATAGTTAGGCTTTAGAATATTATTTGAGAACCCAGAAAATGAAAACACATCATTTTTTTTGCCATAGTAATCATACATAATATTCATAAAATTTAAAAACTTAGGTGAGAATTCATTATCATCCTCTGAGAAAATTGTTGCATCATAGTTTTCAAAAATTTTCTCTTTTAGATAATTAGAGGCATACCTCTGTCCAACATTTGTATCAAAAAAAACATAATTAACTTTTTTAAATCCATCAATTTTTGTAATGTATTCTCTGATCATTTTAACATTATTTTCATCTTTTTTACTCTTATAAAAGTCAGATGAAATAAATAATTCTGAGTTGATTGCCTCGGGGCATTTTTTTAAACTCTCAACACATCTAACAAAATGATAATATCTATTATATACTACAATTAAAATTGGTAATTTTTTCATAGTAAATCAATTAAAAAGTTTAGCGTTAATCATATATCTAATCAATGAACTTTATTAAATTATTTATTGCAAATCAAATTACATATTAACTCTACTTCATCCTTTTTTAATGAATCATATAAGGGAAGACATAAAATTTTATTACTAATGCTCTCACTAATCTCACATTTATTATTGTTTGTTAAATAACTTAATTCATTTAGTGAAGGTTTAAAATACCTACGAGTTTGTATGTTGTTTTTTTGTAGCTTCTTGATTAATTCTATTAAATCATATTCATTTTCAAATAAAATAGGGTAGTAAGAATAGTTTGGCGAATGAATCACACGGAATATATTATTACTTTGATTTTGCTTGAATAAAGTAGAGTATTGCTCAGATAATATTTTTCTTTTCAAAATTATATTGTTAATGAATTCAAGATTAACAAGGCCAACAGCTGCATGTAATTCAGAATTCTTACCATTTATACCAATTTCAGCATAATCATATGGTCCATCATGACCAAAATTTCTCATGTATTCAATTTTTCTTATTGTTTTTTTGTTCTTAGAGACAAGAAATCCTCCCTCAACTGTGTGAAATAATTTAGTAGCATGTGTACTGCAAGTTGTCACATCTCCGTAATTAAATATTGATTTTCCCTTGTATTTTACACCAAAAGCATGAGCCCCATCATATATAACTTTAAGCTTATATTTTTTTGCAATTTTATTAATAGAGTCAATTGCACAAGGGTTTCCAAAAACATGAGTAGCAATTATTGCAGTAGTTTTTGAAGTAATTCTTCTTTCAATCAGCTTAGGATTAATATTAAATGTATCCTCTTCAATGTCTACAAATACGGGTGTACAACCTTCCCAAACTAATGAGCTTGTAGTTGCTATATATGAAAATGGTGTTGTAATTATTTCACCTTTTAAATTTAGAGCCTTAATAGCTAATTGGAGGGCTATTGTTCCATTATTAACACATACAACATCATAAGTATTTAGGGATTTTTTTAATTTTGATTCAAGCTTTTGAAGTCTTGGGCCATTATTTGTTAAAACTGCAGATTCCCATATATCTGTAAGATGTTTATAAATTTTTTGTATTGGAGGGATAAATGGTTTTGTTACTGGAATCATCTAATAAAATTTGTATAATTAAAAATAAAGAACCCTAGTAAAAGGTATGATACTGTAAGAACTATTAAAGTAGCATAAATAGCACCTATTGCTCCAAATAAGTTTATTAAGTAATAGTTTAAAATTAGATTAGATAAAATTGAAAATATAGAAATTATTAAATTTTTTTTAATTAAATTTTCTAAATATGTAACGCTATTTAAAATAAATAAACTAAAGTATGGCAATGTTGACCATATGTACAGAGACAAATAGTCACCTGCTAAATCATATTTTTTCCCAAATAAAAATTGAATTATAGTTTCTGAAAAAGTTGAAACATTAATTGAAAAAATAATTCCAAAAGAGAGACAAGTAATTATTACTGTAAATATAAATTTCTTGTATTTTCTATAATTTGTAGATCTTAAATTTATTAAAACTGGGTATAAAGTAACACTTAAAATAGTTGGAAATATTAACCAAAACTCTGAAATCTTTGCTGCAGCCGAATAATTACCTAGCTCATTTGAGGAAAGCATTGAACCAATAAATATTTGATCAATCCTTGTATTTACTACTGATGCAAATCCAGCAATTATAAGGGGCCATGATTCTTTTAAAATACTAAGTTTTATTTTTTTGCTGTAAGTCCATTGTTTAAGTTTTATTTTTCTTTGATAGAAAAACAATAAGCATATCACTAAAATTAATGCTTCAATAAAAAATACTAAAGCAAAATATCTAAGATTTAGTTTTAGTTTAATAAATACATAAATAAATATGCTCCCCAAAATAATTGAAATGATATTTGCAATAGATGGGTATTTATTTTTCTTAATACTTTGAAAATAACTATCTATAACAGTTAAACTTTTTATCAGTAAAACGGGAGAGATAATTAATATAACTGCTCCGATTTTAGTATCAAAACCGAAATATAATCCTAAAAATAAAGAAAAAGAAAAACCAATAAGACTGCCTAGGAGTTTAAGATTAAAAGAACTTCCCATTAGTTTATTCTCTTCAATATTATTTTTTACAAGTTCTCTAATCAATATTGGATCAATACCTAGGTTTGTGAAAAGCAACAAAAAACTAATAATTGAAATTGCAAAAGAATAAATGCCAAAATCCTCTGGACCTAGAAACCGAGCCAGGTATAGACTAATTGAAACACCAAAAACTAATTTGACAGCATTTTGGGTTAACAGCCAAAAAAAATTCTTAGAAATTATTTTTTTTGTTTCTGTCATTCTTAGATTAGAGAAAATAGCTATGTATAAGTCTTTTAAGTTCATTTGATCAAATTAGACAGGTATCTACCATAATCACTGTTACCATATTTGGCCGCAATTTTTTTTATGTTTTTAATTGACACGAAGCCTCTTGCCAATGCAACTTCTTCTATACAAGCTATTTTTTTACCGGTCCTTCTTTCAATTACCTTTACAAATTCGTTGGCATCAGCCAAACTTTCTGGTGTACCTGTGTCAAGCCATGTTATTCCCCTTGGTAAACTAATAACATTGAGTTGATCATGTTTTAAATAATATTGATTGATACTTGAAATTTCTAGTTCCCCTCTTTTTGATGGTTTTATTTTCTTTGCTATGGATATAACATTATTTGGATAAAAATATAGACCAGGTATTGCAAAATTTGATTTTGGCTCTATAGGCTTTTCTTCAATGCTAATTGCCTTTCCGTTATTATTAAACTCTACAACTCCATAGCTTTCAGGCTTATCTACCTCTAAAGCAAAAATTGTTGGTTGATTATTTAAAATTTGATTTCTTAGAAGTGTCCCAAAGCCACTTCCATATAAAATGTTATCTCCCAAAATTAAGGCAACTGAATCTTTTCCTATAAATTTTTCACCAATAATAAATGCTTCAGCAAGCCCATTTGGGTTTTCTTGAACTTGAAAAGAAAACTTACAACCAATGTCTGAACCATCTCCTAGTAGCTTAATAAACGAACTTTTATCATTTGGAGTAGTAATTATTAAAATATCTTTAATTCCTGCTAACATCAAAACAGAAAGAGGATAGAATATCATTGGTTTATCATAAATTGGTAATAGTTGTTTGCTAACTGAAATTGTTGCCGGATAAAGTCTTGAACCTGAACCTCCTGCTAAAATTATACCTTTCATTATCTTTCTAATTATTTAATTAAGTTTTCATTTGAAATATACCAATTTACTGTTCGACGAAGACCTTCTTCGAAGGTAACTTCAGGTTTCCAACCTAAGGTATTCATAATCTTTGATGAGTCAATAGCATATCTATAATCATGTCCGGGTCTATCATTTACAAATGATATTAATTTTCTATTTAAGCCTATTTTCTGATTCATTTTCTCATCCATTATATCACATAACAGATTAACTAAATCAATATTTTTCCACTCATTTAATCCACCTATATTATATGTTTCGTTCAATTTTCCCTTATGAAATAATAAATCAATTGCTTTGACATGATCGGTTACATATAGCCAATCTCTTATGTAATTTCCATCTCCGTAGACTGGAAGGTTTTTGTTACTTAAAATATACTTTATAAATAATGGAATTAATTTTTCAGGATACTGATACTCTCCATAATTGTTGGAACAATTAGAAATTATATAAGGAATTCCATAAGTTTCCCCATATGCTCTAACAAAATGATCAGAACTAGCTTTTGAAGCTGAATATGGCGATCGTGGGCTGTAAGAAGATTGTTCAGTAAATAAACCTGTTTCTCCTAAAGAACCATACACTTCATCTGTACTTACATGATAGAATAGCCTATTATCTATATCTGATTTCCATAAATTCTTAAAAGCATTAAGTAGATTTACAGTCCCTAATACATTAGTTTCAACAAATTTTGTTGGATTAGATATAGATCTGTCAACATGAGATTCAGCAGCCAAATGTATAACACTATCAAATTTATATTTATGAAATAAAGCTTCAATATTTTTTTTATCCCTAATATCCTCCTGTATAAAAAAATAGTTTTTTGCAGTTTCAATTTGTTTTAGATTCTCTTGACTGCCTGCATAAGTTAATGCATCAAGATTGAATATATCATATTTTGAATATTTACTAACAAATAATTTGACTAAATGAGATCCTATAAAACCTGCTCCACCTGTGATTAAAATTCTTTTCATTTTCAAATAAATTATATAGAATAAAAGGATTTTGTTAAAATATTTCTACCATCAAATACTTTTGAAGATTTATAATCTAAACTTTTAAATAATTCCCATTCAGTAATAATAGCAACTGCATCAATTTTATTATTAATTAATGGATCTTTTGAAAAAATAATTCTATCGGTAGTTTGGTCCAGATCCATTTTCCAATATTCTTTTATATCATTTTTAATTTGCTCAGGTGAAACTAGCGGATCATAAATATGAATTTCAGCTCCAGCATTAAAAAGGTTTTTTGTGATATAAATTGATGGACTTTCTCTGCTATCATTAGTGTTGGCTTTAAAAGCCCATCCTAAAACTTTTATAGTTTTATTGTTTAAGTTTCCACCAAAGTGATTTATTATTTTTTTGGAGAACCTTTCTTTCTGATAGTCATTGATTTTTACTACTTGTAGCCAATAATCTGCAACTTCATTCAATCCATAAAATTTACATAGATATACTAAGTTTAAAATATCTTTTTGAAAACAACTACCACCGAAACCTGGAGAAGGTTTAAGAAAAAGAGGCCCAATTCTTTTATCCATACCAATAGCTTTTGATAACTCTTGGCTTTTTGCACCTGTTACATCACATAGTGCTGATAAACTATTTATTGAAGAAATTCTCTGGGCCAACATAGCGTTAGAAGCTAATTTTGCTAATTCTGAAGACCAAACATTTGTGGTCAATATTTTTGAATCTGGGATCCACTTTCTATATATATCTGTAAGCTTTTTAACTGCATCTTTACCAGAAGGGGTATTATTTCCGCCAATTAATACTCTGTCTGATTTATAGAGATCACTTATTGCAGTCCCCTCAGCTAAAAATTCAGGATTGGAAAGAATTTCAAAACTCACCCCTTCTTTTCCCTCGTTTTTTAATATCTCTTGAAGTTTTTCAGCTGTTTTAACTGGTAAAGTTGATTTTTCTATAACAATTTTGTTAGAGTTAGATGATTTTGCAATTTGCTTAGCACATGCTATTACATATTTTAAATCTGCAGCCATTCCTGCGCCTTTTCCTTTAGTTTTAGTGGGAGTGTTTACAGCTATAAAAATCATTTCTGCTTCGTCAATATTCTTATCTATTTCATTAGAAAAGAATAGATTTTTACCTCTAACTTTTTGGACTATTTCTTTTAACCCAGGCTCATAAACTGGTAAATTATCAAGATTCCCATTCCATGCTGAAATTTTATCTGGATTATTATCTACAAGTGTTATTTTTATATCAGGACACTTTTCTGCAATTACTGCCATTGTTGGTCCTCCAACATAGCCTGCTCCAATACAACATATTTTTTTAATCATTTTTATTATTTAATAACCAAGATGATGATTGAATTTTTTCGCCCAAACCATCAATTAATTTAATATTTAATTCTTTACATATTGATGACTCGGGAATAGTTTCATTATTTTGATCTCCTCCATTTCCAAAAAATAATTCATATTTTTCTGATAAATCCTGATGTATCTGTTTTATTGAGTTTGATACATCACTAGTTTCGTCTACAGAGAGATATACATAATCAATAATTTTTAACTCTTTTACTATTAGCAACCTCTCATCCTCTTTCATAAATTCTTTGGAACCTTTAAGGCTTCTCTGTTTATCATTATTAACAATTACTATTAATTTATTAGCATAGTTTCTTGCCTCATAAAAATATTCAATATGACCCCTATGAATAGGATTAAAATAACCCGAGACAATAATTGCTTTTTCTTTTTTATTTTCTCCCATAATCATCTTTTAGCCTTATTATGTCATCTTCTCCAAAATAAGAACCCGTTTGAATTTCAATTATTACAAGTAAAGAATTATTTTTATTTTCTAACCTGTGCTTTGCTTTTAAGGGTATAATTATTGTGCTTCCTTTTTTAAACTCTTTTACGTTACCATCAATAGTTACTAGTGCAACACCTTCTACTACTACCCATGTTTCAGATCTCTTGTTGTGATACTGATATGATAAGCTTTGCCCAGGCTCTACCTCAATTCTTTTAAGCTTATAGTTGGGGTCAACGTGTAGAATATAGAACCTGCCCCATGGCCTATTCTCTCTTTCAATATAAGTCATTTTAAACTACTATATATTGTGATTAAATCTTTTTGGATAGGGGATCTTGAGGTTAAAAAAAAACTAACTCTTCTGGAAATTAAGTTTTCAATTTTTTCTTCCAATTGAGTCAAATATTTAAAGTTAACTTTGTTTCCTACAATAATTACTTCTATGTTGCCGGAATCTATCCCCTTTGCATAATCTCCAGCTATAAGTATCTGTTCAACATCTCCCATTCTGTTAAGTACAGATTCAATTATATCCTCTAAACCTAGATGCTTATAAACTACTTTTTTTAATGTATCGTATAGTGGATGGTCTGTATTTACTTTATATTCAACCTTATTATTAACTTTGGTTTTATTTAAATAGCCTGCTGAGTATAAGTGATTTAATTCTTTTCTAATTGAATTAGTAGATTCCCCCATCTCAGAAGCTAAACCATTTAAATACCCTTTATTTGCTTGAGAAATAAAAAATTTAACTAATAGTCTTAATCTAGTTTTAGATGTAATTAATTCACCTAACATATTTATTATTAAGTAACAAATGTACTCAAATTTAAATACATTTTAAATTAATTTTTAAATAATTTAAAATAATTTGCTGTTAACCTAATATGGTGAATAAATGGCTTTATATCTTTTAAATTAAAAAATGATTTAAGATCACTCATAAAGAAATCTTTTATAAATTTCAATTTACTTATGTTTTTAGTTATTTGAACGTTATGAAGATAATCCATTGCAGGGAACATCCAACTTACTTCTTTTTTTATAGGATTAATTAGTTTTTCATTAGGGGTTTTTTCTATATGGTCACATGCAATTTTACAAAAATTTACTCCAACTTTTCTATTAATTTCATGCCAACTCCAAATTCTTGGATTAATTTCTATTAGGTAAAATTTATTATTATATTTTTTAAATTCAATCTGACTTATACCTGTTATTTTTAAATT
>Ga0163109_10001866_pt1 | contig 16584 bp, 10 predicted proteins | sample CRUFie1St13metaG_FD_108704 | JGI IMG/M metagenome (GOLD analysis project Ga0163109, IMG submission 108704) | Marine microbial communities from the Costa Rica Dome - CRUD Field 142mm St13 metaG | ecosystem: Environmental > Aquatic > Marine > Oceanic > Photic zone | place: Costa Rica: the Eastern... | reverse complement strand
TGCCTGATCATGAACTACGAGCGCTTGCCGATCAAAATAGACTGAGCGACTCAAAAGTTCTTGTCATGCAAATCAAAAGGATGCTCAGAGACCCAAGGAGTAATAGGTTTGCCGAAGAATTCAGCAAACAATGGCTAGATCTGGGAGGGGTGGATCGGGTTGCAGTGAATCCGCGATACCACCCAAACTTCGATAACCGCCTCAAGCCCTACATGCAGGCTGAGAGTCTTGAATTTTTTAAAGAAATTTTCAAAAGAGATCTACCAATGACGCAAATAATCGATGCCGACTTTACTATGCTTAACGCACGGTTGGCAAAGCACTACGGGTTGGAAGGACCCAAATCGCAAAACTTCGAAAGAACATCTCTTGAAAGTACAAATCGAGCCGGAGGCATTCTTGGGCACGCATCCATTCATCTTTCCGGATCAGACGGAGCTGAATCTCATCCAATACGCCGGGCAGTCTGGCTTCGAAAACGTCTCCTACACGATCCCCCCAAACCACCGCCACCAGATGTTCCTGGAATCGAAGAAAGTGTGGCAGACTTCGAAAAGCTCACTCTTCGCGAACAGCTTGAATTTCATCGAAAAAAAGAATCCTGCAATGACTGCCACCGCACCCTCGATCCATGGGGAATCGCTTTAGAGGAATATAGTGCGGTCGGATTAAAAAGAGAAAAAACAACCGTTCACAAGAAGCCAATCACCTCTGATACCATCCTTCCAGGGAATCATCCCGTGGATGGAATTGTAGAATTACAAAAGTTCATTCTTTCGCATCGGAAAGATCAGTTTGCCCATGCCATTTGTTCGAAAGTTCTGACATATGCATTGGGCAGATCTTTAACTCTGAACGATGAAATTTTAGTGAATGAGTTAAAAAATAAATTCGTGAAAGACAGATTTCGCCTGTCGGGCCTCATTGAAAATATCGTTCTTTGCGAAACTTTCCGTTCGCATTAAATTTACAGATAAATCATCATAAAGTTGTGAAAATATTGGGTAAATCCAGGATAAATAGAAGAGCCATGCTCAAGGCATCGGGTATTTGCATGGCATTGCCTTGGATGGAATCATTGGCCGGGCCATCTTCTTCCCCATCTCCCAAAAGGTTTTGCTCCATTTATTTTCCATATGGGGTAAGTCTGCCTAATCAGGAAAGCGAATTCAGCCAATGGAATTGGTTCCCCCAAGGTGAGGGCAAGAACTTCACTTTCAATAAGTCTCTGGAACCACTTAATAAATTTCGTGATCATGTGACTGTGTTGGGAGGACTTTGTCACCCGAAAGTCAAAAGAATCGGAGGTCATGACAGTGGAGATACTTTTCTTACCGGTGAAGAAATGAGCCTTAAAGCAAATGGGCTTAAAAACTCCATCTCTCTAGACCAGTTTATGGCTCATACCCATCGTCTTGGAGCAGAAACTCGATTTTCCAGCCTGTCTCTATCATCCGATGGCGGTACTGGCATGCCTACTCGGGCTAATACGCTTTCTTTTTCAAACACCGGTCACCCCATTCCCTCCTTCAATCGTCCAGCGATTGTTTTCGAAAGACTTTTTGGTCTCAGTGGAGAATCCATCGATGCACAAAGAAAAGGTCTCTCTCAAACTGGGAGCCATCTTGATCTTCTCCTTGACGATGCAAAATCAATGCACCGCCAGTTAGGCAAGACGGACCAGGATAAATTGGATCAGTACCTCACTTCCGTTCGGGAAATTGAAAAAGATGTGGAACGCTCTGCCCAATGGCTCGATGTCCCCAGACCCAAAGTTAATGCCGAAGGATTAAGTCTTGATGCGGATAATGAGACTCCGGAAAAGCTAATTTACACTATGCTCGATCTGATTGCCCTCGCCTTTCAGACTGACTCCACCCGTTTTATTACTTATCAATTGGCGAGCATGCATGGGGCGATTTCCATCGCCAATAAATTTCCTTCGCTTCTTGGTTTTCCTAAAGATGCACATGGTCTTGCCCACGGAGCTGGTAAAGGAGCAGGTGCCGAAAACAAGGGCAAATGGGATCTCTACCAAACTAAATGCTTTGCTTATCTGCTCAATCGCCTTTCTGAAATGCCAGAGGGTAATGGTTCAGTGCTCGACAACACCTGCCTGCTCTACGGAAGCAGTAACAGTAAGACTCATAATAATACTAATTATCCACTCGTTTTAGCCGGAGGCAAAAATATGGGATACGAGCATGGACAGTACATCAAATTCACAAATGATGTTCCATTGTCCAACCTATTTGTCACCATCCAAAAAGGGATGGGGGCAAAAGCTGACTCCTTTGCAGACAGTTCAGGAGAGATGAAGGAAGTCTTATCTTCTTAAATCAGTCCATCAGCGTTTTCTTTCCAGTGGCAAAATCCTTGGTGATAGTTGCCCTGTCATATTCATCTCCTAAAACCGTGTAGGCCACATAACTGAGGGTATTTTCCTCTATGGTTATGACCTGAAAAAACTGGGTCTGTTCAGCGGTCTTATCAGACTGATACCCTTGTGACTTGTAAGCAAGAATCTGCTTACGATCGAGACCGTACTGCTTGGGACCACTAACGGAGGTCACATAGACTGTACCTAGTTCAGGAGTATCACCATCGCTTGTGCGTACAGGCACATGCCCTCTTGCATAAGTATGATCATGTCCATTAAGGACAAGATCCACATTATATTTATCCAGTAATGGCTTCCAATTTTCACGGGCAAACTTGAAGTCCCGACCACGAGCGGGCGAGAATACGGAATGGTGACAGGTTACAATTTTCCATTTTGCCGTAGAATTTTTTAACTGGGTTTCAAGATACTTAGTCTGGGACTCTAAGTTATCAGTGGAATTAAGCACGATGATTTGAACATCCTGATAATCAACGGTGTAGACAGTTTCATGCAACTTGGGGTCCAAACTCTTTTCCACAGGTAAGGTAAATTGAGGACGCCATTGAATGGAGATCCTGCGGGATCCACCATTAACTGCGGAAAATTCATGATTTCCAACCGCTGGAATGGCTGTCCATTGACTGTGTAAAAATCCACCTGCTTTGAACCATTGGGCCCATTCATGGTCACGGTGGGCAATGTTTACAAGATCACCAGCATGAATCGCAAAAGAAGCGTTGGGAGCCGTTTGATATGCCATACGTATAACCCTAGACCAATGATCTAAAATATCATTTTGGGCATCTCCAAAATATACAAATTGAATAGGTGCGTAGGTTGACTTGGCCGTACGGAATTGAATCCACTCGGACCAGTGCTTGGATCCATCGCCTACACGATACACATACAATGTATCGGGCTTTAAACCTTGAAATCGAACACTGTGATAATGGACAATCAGCGAGGAATTCCTTTTATATTGCCCGAGATCAAATGGTTCGGTAACAGCATCAACCTCAGTATCATCGCTTGTAAACTTTGAGTTGACTGTGGCTTCAGCAATCTGGGCAACCGCTTTGGTTACGGTTTTATCAGTTCTCCAGGTAACAGCTCTGCTGGTAGAGGGATCCCCATGAAAAGTCAGAATAATCCGATCCGGATCCTTGCTTGGAATTTCCCAATGTCGAAGTCCATCATGGTCCTCATGGGCCATTAGCGAGAATGCGCAGAAGTGTGCTACTAAAAGGTGAATAAAAGGAATCAGTTTCATATTGGTAATTTAATATTTTTTTAGGAAAGCCACTACATCCGCGACATCCTGCTCAGACATTCCCAGTTGATGGGCTGATAACATAAGCGAATTACGAGAAGGCTGGATGAAATGGATTTCATGACTAGGTACTTTCTGGATGAGACCACCTGTACACTTAATCGTAAGAGGGTCGCTTTCCGAGAGAATTATTCCGTTTATTCTCCAAAAACTTTTTCGATCCTTCCAATTCGGCTCCAGGGTCACTTCACTAGCTTCATACCCATGAGCAATCCCAGCGGAAGGATGAATGATAGCCCGGGCGATTTCTTCAGCGGATCTTCCCTGCCCCCACCCCTTCAGGTTGGGTCCAAAATCAACCCCAAGATTATCAAGCTGATGACAACTATAACATCGAGCGGCAGAGGATTTCCCCTTTTCATAGTCTCCTGTTAACTTGATTACATTAGCAACTTTAAGAGGACCAACCTCATTTCGGACTGCTGGAACCTGAACCAGTGGTTTTGGTTTCGCATCGATAATATTATTTGCAATGAGAAATGCACGAACCGGATGATCCTTCCATCGGTGGACCATACCCTTTACCAAAAACTGTTTAGCCAAATCCTTCACCTTTTCGTTTTCAGATTCTAAATATACTTTCTTCATTCCCTCGAAAGCGGGTAATGACCGATTCATCGCTAAAGAGGAAACCAGTTCTAAACGATGATACTGGGACACACCCTGCATCAACATACGGGTTACCATATCCTGAACCATGGAATTACCGTGTAAACGCCAAGCCAGTAAATGAGCTTCCCGATCCCAGTCCTTGGGTGAGGTGATATTTTGAAGATTACAATAGTCAGACCAGAGCTTGTTCTCCGAACCGTCTGCTGCCAAGCCGACTGCTTCCAAATATGTACGGTCCTCCATCGATCCACTAACAATGAGATCAAGTAACACTCGTTTTTTCTTTTCATAGGAAAAATCTCGTAAATGAGTAAGAGCGATGCGCCGTACATGAGAAGACTGGTTACCGCTTAACATTTCGAGCATCTCCCAACCAAGTCCCTCACGGTCGTATCGCAACGCACTGCGAAGAGCGACCGAATGAAAAGAACTAGATTCTTTATTCTTATCGATCGCCACTTTTTTTAGCTCATTGATCCCCTGCTTACCGAGATACGGGAGCAACCAGATTCCACGGGAAGCGATCCATGGGCTTTGATTTTTGAGAATTTTTCCCACACGAGGAAAAGCAGCAGCACCTGAGTGCTTCAGTTCCTGAAAACCAACGAAACGTACATTATGGGCAGGGCTGGTAAGCTTCTCTTCCGCAGTATTTAAATTGTGCTTGGACGGTTTAAATCCTTTGGGTGCAATTCGATAGATCTTACCAATGTGCTGTCGGTCTGCCGCCCCATGTCCACCCACCATGGGGTCATACCAGTCAGCAACATACAAGGCTCCATCCGCTCCAACCATGACATCAGAAAAAGCACCAGCCATCCTGTCCACACCCTGACGACTAAGAAAGATCTCGCGATTCAATTGATATCCTGCTCCTTCAAGCTTTGGAACATAGCGGAAAATTTGACGCTTGGCAGGTTCACAGGAGAAAAGAGAGCCTTCGTACCTCTTGGGTAAGGAGCCGTTTTCATAATAAGTAATGCCCGTCGGAGAACCACTCCCGTATACATCTCCTGGCGGGAAGCTACCGGGTAAATGAGTTCTCCACTCAGCTTCGGCTGTGGTCTGACCCGCTATCCGGTCAGCCGACCACCCAAACTTCCCATCCTCCGAGCAAAACCCAAAGAAAGCACCCTCTGGTACAAAACTTGTCCGGCAGGCTGGTGGATCATCATTATCATTTTGAAACATGTCTCCGAAGGATGTGAGGATCTGCTCGTAACTGTTACGGTAGCCATGTCCGACAATCTCCATGCCAGTACCATCCGGATTGATCCGACCGGTAAATCCGGAGACCCAAACATGTCCATCATCACTGGTCTTACCGGCAAAAGTGGTGGGATTAAAATTCCAATCAACCTGGGGACCTCCTTTATTGTAATAAAAACTCCCCACATAAAAAGTCCTTCCATCCCCGTCAGTAATTTTAGCCCCACAATTACCCTGGTTGAAATAAAGCTTACCATCCGGTCCGCCTATCACCGAATGAGTGGAATGATCATGATTGCCCCCTATAAATCCGGTCAGAAAAACTTCCCGGGTGTCTCCCTCATCAAAAACCAAGTTACGATTCAGATCGGTATACTTTAAAATATGTGGGGTCTGTGAAACATAGATCACATTGTCAAACACTCCAATTCCCATAGGAGCCACCAATTCTGGATCCTGAATAAAAACAGTGGACTTATCCGCAGTTCCATCAAAATCTGTATCCTCTAAAACAACCACCCGGTCCCCACCCTTTCTCGTCTGACTTCTCCGATAGTTTACCCCTTCCGTAACCCAAATGCGACCTTTAGCATCCACATCCATGTTAGTAGGATTATAGAGGAGTGGAGTCTCTGCCCAGAGGGTAACTTCCAGCTCTGGATCAATGATCTTAAAATCAGAAATGATCGTCTTCGCGAAGAATGGGCAAACGCAAAGAGAATATAAAACGGCTATGAAAAAGGGAGACTTGCAATTAAGCATATAGCTACATTATCAATCCCAAGGATCCAAATAAATACTATATTTGATTGCGAATAGATTACCTACTTATTGAACGACCAGAAGCATTTGACAAATTTTACGAAATTAAATCCTTCACCACATGGCCGTGGACATCGGTCAGACGGTAGTCTCGCCCTTGGAAGCGATAGGTCAATTGTTCGTGGTCAAATCCTAGGAGGTGCATCCAGGTCGCCTGGAGGTCATGCACATGCACGGGATCTTTGGTTACACTGAAGCCCAAATCATCGGACTCACCATGGACATGCCCTCCCTTCACTCCGCCACCGGCCATAATCATGGTGTAGCAATCTGGAAAATGATCACGTCCAAGTACTTTACCTTTTGAGGTGCGTCCTTCGCGGAAAGGCGTGCGTCCAAATTCACCACCGATAATAATAAGCGTTTCGTCGAACAATCCACGCTCCTTAAGGTCCTTGATCAAAGCGGAAATGGGCTTATCCATGGTGGCACACTTTTTGGTCAACCCATCACGAATGTCTTCTTTTGGGTTGGTGCCATGGTAATCCCAACCCCAGTCAAATAATTGTACAAAGCGAACGCCCTTCTCGGCCAACCTCCGGGCAAGCAGACAATTGTTCGCCAAACTGGCACCACCGACCTCTGCTCCGTATGCGTCCAGTGTTTTCTGCGATTCCTTGGATATATCCATCACATCCGGCACAGAAGTCTGCATACGATAAGCCAATTCATACTGAGCAATCCGAGTGAGAGTTTCCGGATGGGCAAATTTCTCGGATGCTTTTTGGTTCAAATCTTTCAGGGCATCCAGACTGGCACGGCGGAGGTTGCGATTCATACCCGGAGGATCGGATACATAAAGAACGGGATCCCCCTTGGATCGGCACTGTACTCCCTGGTAGACCGATGGAATAAAACCGGCACTGTATGAATTCTTCCCCCCGTTTGGCTGCGTACCGCTTGAAATTAATACCACATATCCGGGTAAATCCTGATTTTCTGATCCAAGTCCGTAGGTTGTCCATGCACCAAAGGATGGACGACCTGGTTGCGGAAATCCCGTATGCAAAAAGAGCTCGGCTGGTGCATGGTTAAATTGATCGGTGTGCATCGACTTAATCACACAGAAATCATCCGCATGTTCATGAAAATTAGGAATCGCATCGGACATCCACATACCGGATTTCCCGTACTGCTTAAAGGTACGCGGCGTACCCATAAGTTTTGGAGTGCCGGAAGTAAAAGCGAACATTTTGCCTTTCACAAATTCATCCGGACAATCCTGATCCGTCCGCTTAACCAACTCTGGTTTGTAGTCCCACAGATCCAAGTGTGGGGGTGATCCAGTTAAATGAATATATATGACCCGTTTGGCTTTTTCTGAAAAATGGGGTTTGCGGGGAAGTAATGGATTCTGCGGTGCCTTGAGTGCAAACGCTTCCGGTGAAAGAAGATTGGCTAACGCACCTGCCCCAAGCCCCATTCCACAATTTCGAAGAAAGTGTCTTCTCGTATCTAGTTGTATTTTTTCTATTAGTGGATTCATGGTTTAAATTTTCAAATGAGTCATCGCTTCATTAAAATCTCGTCTAAGTTAAGGAGGACATTACTGGTGACTGTTAGTGCAGCCAAGTCAGTGGTGTTCATTCCACTTGGAACCGGACCAATCGGATCGGTGGCCATTTGCATGGCGAGACTTTCATCCTGAGAGTACTTTTCTTTGATCTGCTCAAATAGCTCAACCAATCTTTTCAATTCACCGGCATCTGGTTTTCTGGATAAACAAATCTCAAAGCCTGTGGAAATTTGCTCCGCTACGGATTTTCCTGAAGATACCATTTTACGAGCGAGTGCCTGTGCCGCTTCGATGTAAACGGGGTCATTCATGGTGACCAAGGCCTGCAAGGGCGTATTGGTACGGTCTCTTCGTACGGTACATACTTCACGATTGGGTGCATCAAAAGCAACCATGGAAGGATATGGATTGGAACGGCGCCAAGTGGTGTAAAGACCACGACGGTAACGGTCTTCCCCTGCACTTGTCTGCCAATCGATTCCACCTCCAAAAGCGGCCTTTAATCCCATGTCCGGTTGTGGAGGTTTCACAGGTGCCCCATACATTTTGGAACTCAGAAGTCCTGATAAGGCAAGTGCCTGATCGCGGACCATTTCTGCCGACAAACGGATACGAGGACCGCGACTTAACAATCGATTCGCGGGGTCATTGGCGGCCATGTCGTCAGTGACATGTGAACTTTGCCTGTAAGTTTCAGATGTCACGAGTATTTTGATAAAGGCCTTAACATCCCATTTCAGGCGAACCATTTCAGTAGCCAACCAATCCAACAACTTTGGATGAGAAGGTAGTTCCCCCTGAGATCCAAATTCCTCACTGGTGGCAACTAAACCGATGCCAAAGAGTTTTTCCCAAAACCGGTTTGCAGTCACGCGGGGTGTGAGCGGGTTGTTCGGGTCCATGATCCACTTGGCAAAGTCCAAACGGCTAGGTGCGGAAACTCCTTTGGGTGCATCAAACAACGCTGTCGGAAACCCGGCGTGTACTTGATCGCCATGACTGAGATAAGATCCCCGAAGGTGGACAAAGGTATTTCTCCTCTTTTCCTTGGGTCGTTCACGCAAAACCGGAACTGTGGGTCCTTTGATTCCATTCAAACGGTTTTGAAGATCTTTCAATTTTTTCTGAGCTGAAGTAAGTTCCGTGGGGTCCGCATCCAAATTATATTGAGCAACTGCTTGGTTTTGTTCTTTGGTAAAAGTTTCAAAAGTTGCAGGAACAATAGCGGCGTGATCCGGGTTGGGAGTTTTCTTTACCCGCTCTACCCAGTTAGTCTCCCTTTTTTCATCTAGAGCAACAATTTGAAACTCCTTTATACGATAGCTAGTTCCACCGTCCGTTCGATTATAAATTTTAATTTGATCAACCTTCAGAGATGCACCCAGGTCTATTTCCAGCCATGGGTTATCTTCCTTGTCCGTGTGAGTAACTGACATCGTGGAATAATCGCCATTCGTATTTCCATCGATCGCTAGTTTGGCAGGTCCATTGAATCCAGTGCTACTTTGAGAGGCCTTTCCCGATCGTGCCACATTTTTACCATCTGCATAAATCTCGACTTCCGCCAAGTGAAGGAAGCCCTGCTTCACCAGATTGGTGACCCTAACAAATCGGGTCATTACAGGCCCCGAACGATCGGGCATTTCAACCACTTTAGATTTTTGTTTTTCCTGAATATCTGTGATCAGCTTCTTTTGATCTTCAATCTGCTTTATAACTCCTTTACGAAGCATCTCCACCGAGTTGTCTTTCAATTCCAGGACTGGGCTTTCATCTCTTCGATCGGCATCTTCTGTCTGATTAAAGACATCAAAAACCTGAAAATATTCATGATGAGTAATCGGATCGTATTTATGTGTATGGCACTGGGCACATGCCATGGTGGTCCCCATCCAGGTTGCAAATGTTGTATTCACCCGGTCGACCACCGCGACGTTGCGAAACTCCTCGTCGTTGGTACCTCCCTCGTTATTGGTCTGTGTATTCCGATGAAAAGCAGTGGCTACCAATTGTTCCTGTGACGGGTTAGGCAATAAATCCCCAGCTAACTGCTCGATGGTAAACTGATCGAAAGGGAGGTTATTATTAAAAGCTCTGATCACATAATCACGATAGCCCCAAATAGTACGGGGACGATCATCCGCATACCCGGCAGAATCTGCATAACGTGCAAGATCCAGCCACATTCTCGCCCAATGTTCTCCAAATTCCGGACGAGCAAGCAATCGATCCACATATTTACTGTAAGCGTCTGTGCTTGCATCATTGAGATACTCATTTAACTCGTCTAATGACGGTGGTAATCCAATCAAGTCTAGCGAGACTCTTCTCGCCAATGTACGCTTATCAGCAGGTTCACTTCTCGATAACCCCTCTTTTTTCAATCGTTGATCAATAAAGAAATCAACCGGGTGTTCTTTTGCAGGGACTTCAGTTCGCACGGGTGCTTTGTAAGACCAGTGCTTATCATATTTGGCTCCCTGTTTTATCCATTCAGTCAGCAGGGCAACCTCTTCTTCACTCAATCTCTCTCCCCTTCCCTTCGGCGGCATCAATTCCTGATCTCCGTGTTCCAAAGTTACACGGAACAAAATCTCACTGTCTTCTGGATTGCCGGGGACAATAGCGGAATAGCCATCGATGTCTCGGGTTGCCCCCTCGAAAGTATCCAAACGAAGCCCTGCTTCGCGATGCTCCTCATCCGGTCCATGACAGGCAATACAACGATTAGAAAGAAGTGATTTAACCTGGGTATTAAAATCCACTTTCTCTTCTGCGCGTAGAAAGAAAGGAATAAATAATAAAGACAGGAGAATTTTACGCATCATATCAATTATCGAAAATCTACTATTAAACACAAACAAAGGCATGTTAACTCTAAAGAAGCAGCACCAGGGAAATATCATTGAGAACTTATCGCCCAAAGTACACTAATTTTTCCTAACTCAACCAACTCCTCCACTTCTTCCTGAGTAAGTTCTTTTTGCCAGATCGAAAACTGGTCTATCTTTCCACGTAGTGCACGCTTCTTGGTCCTTTCTTCATTCGAAGTTCCCCAGTTGCCCATTCTGCACATTCCAGGAACCATTTTATTATATGAAGAGGGGTCGATACCGCCATAACCAATCAAATCTCCATTCAAATACAACCTTACGCGTTTTTTAGGTATTGATACTGAACCTGCAAGATGAATCCATTGGCCAGAGGGAATTTTTTGAGTATATGATTTAATAATTCTTTTATCACCACGATAACCCATCCAAAGATTGCCTTGGCGATTCATATGCCAGTAGAAATCTCCATGAAGATCCCAATCGTTAGAAACTATAATACATGAAATAGGCTGATCAAAACGATCAATATTGATCCAGGTCGACATAGACAATTCATCAAATTCATTGGTTACATTAAACTCCACATAATCATTATCACGATCGAACAACAGGGCCTTCTTGCCAGGCCAGCGGCCAGTTACCCATCTCGCACCATGAATCTCGCCATTGCCGGCAATTGGGTTGGTTGAATAGTTCTTCAATTTAGGTTCTTCAAAAAAAGGAAAATAACCTATCAATTCATCTGATTGATTGGTGTAAAAGCTATGCTGTTCCTGCCAGCGCAAATACCCGATTGAATTGGGGCTGGGAAATTTACTTAAGTCAGGAGTTGCAACTGAAATTAATTCCCCGCCCGAAAATTCGGTGGATTGCCCTTCAAATACTGAGGATAGTAACTCATTGGATTTAGGATTCCTTGCATCGACCTGGCCATCGATTACATGCAAAGTGCTCGATCCTTTTTCACCATCCACCGAGATGGCAAATTCAGTGCCACGATCTTCGTAATCGATACTGGGAGAGGAAACCGTGAAACCTTCTGCACCAGTAGGAACAATTGCCCGTACATCACCATGATCCAATCGGATGTTATAATCATTCCTAATCGCAAAGGAAGCCGGTGCTCTCATCACGGTGTCCACTCCATTGCTAAACTTCAAATGAATGACCCCATCATCCAAATGGTAAAGCCCCTTATTGAATTTAACTTGGTCTGGACCTGCACCATCTGCAAACTCCGCACCGGCTTGATCAACCAGCAAAGCATAAAAAGGGGGTTGAGGGGTAGAGACTTCCGGTGCTGGAGAGTCAGGTTTTGCCTCATGTTTTAAAAATGAAAGCACCGCAACAATAGATGCCGCCAAACTTATGAGCCAAGGAACATATTTTAAGAACGGATTGGTTACCTTGTTTTGAGGATTGTAGGAATACTCGCTTAAACCTTCCGAAACGGTGGCTAAGAGTTTCAGCCTTTCACATGCCTCATTGTCCTTTCGCAAAAGATTGTTGAGTTCTGACTTTTCCACTTCCGAAAGCCTGCCATCGAGATATTTGTAAAAAAGTTTATCGTGATTGTTCTTCACTGGGCACCTTTCATTGACATTTCTTTCTCAATACAGTCAGCCAACGCCGACTTCAAGCGGGACAGAGTTTGATAAACAGCGTTAGGCTTTTTCTTCCTCTGCTCAGCAAGTTTCTTGATAGACATATCGGTTGCATAGGCTTCCTGCAGAAGACTTTGATGATCTTTCTTCAGTTTCCTTAAGCAGGTGCTTAAGCACAGCAACCATTCCGACCGCATCGAAAAAAAATCTGTGGTTTCGTCGAGAAGTTTTTCTACTACATCTTCATCCAATACCAGGCGGTCTCTGGCCTTGGATCGCCTAAATTTCAAAATCTCATATCGGGCAATAACAGAAACCCAGGGACCAAATCCAGTCTCTGCATCCTCCAGATCAGAAAACTTTTTCCAAGCAATTACACTGACATTCTGCATAACCTCGCCAAGATCATGAGGGTCCGGCAAGGATGCACGAACATATGCACGGATGCTAGGATCATGCTTTGCCCATAATCTGGGAAATGCACTGTTTGGTTCTGTGTTCAATTCATCGCTCATCTACAGGTAAACTCCCACTAGATTCATATTCTTACAAAAGTTTTCCATGAACTGGCTAATTTGCTAAGCAATAAGATATATGTTCGCGTCAAAATGATAGGCGAACTATATCACAACCGAAGATCGAATTCTTGTATATTTGAATTCAATCCATGTAAATATATGGCTACATACCTGTACTTAACTCAGTACACGTAGCGATATTGCAGAGAAATCCCTTAGGATTTTTCCTGAATAAAGCGTTCGAAGTCCGACATTTCAAAACGACTCCCTACAACAAGTGGAGTGCGCTGATGGATACTTGTCGGCTCGATATCCATGATTCTCTTAGCACCATCAAGAGCCACACCTCCTGCCTGCTCCGCTAATAGTGCAACAGGGTTTGCCTCATAGAGTAGACGAAGTTTTCCCTCTGCATTATCGCTGGTGGGTGGATAAAGAAATACTCCACCCTTCAAGAGAGTACGGTGAAAATCTGCCACCATAGAACCAATATAACGGGAAGAATAATTCACCCCCAAAACACCAGAGCGTAAACGATCAATGTATTCGCCATATCTCTTGGGAAACCCATAGCGGTATGCCTCATTTACCGAATAATACTTACCCTGTTCCGGCATCGTCATATTCTCATGGCTTAGCACATAGGCTCCGATAGCCGGATCCAGAGTAAACCCGTGAACTCCATGCCCTGCACTGTAAACCAGGATGGTGGAGGAACCATAAACCACATAACCAGCGGCAATTTGCTTACTCCCCGGTTGAAGAACCCAAGATTCAGGGTTTTCGCCTTTAACGCCATCGGGCTTACGTAAAATTGAGAAGGTTGTTCCCACACTGACATTTACATCGATATTCGATGATCCATCCAAAGGATCAAAAACCACGGCATATTTCGCTTCCTCCGAACCCTCATGCACAATCATTGGGTTTTCGTTTTCCTCACTGGCCAGCACCCCAATACTTTCACGAGCACTCAGACAATGAACTAAGGCTTCATTTGAGAGAACATCCAGCTTTTGTTGAATCTCGCCCTGCACATTGATATCCCCATGTTCTCCCAGAACATCAGTTAGTCCGGCCCGACGCACCTGAGCCTGAATCATTTTCGTCGCCAGCGTAATTCCCGACAACAAGAAGGAAAATTCACCGGAAGCACCGGGAAAGCGTTTTTGCTCACGCATGATGTGCTGTTGCACAGTAATGATGGAAGATTGGCTCGACATAAGTTGTCTTACTACCATGAAGATACACTAAAGAAAACAAGATTACTTTAAATTATTCCCTTGTAGCCAAGTTATTATCTATTTCTCTAGGTGTAAGATGAAAAAGCTATCATTTTTCCTTACTGTTACCTTCTTCCATGGCTTGACCGCCAAAGACTATAATGTCCTCTTTATCATTTCGGATGATCTAACTTACACGGCTCTATCTTGTTACGGTAACAAGGTTTGCATAACCCCTAACATAGACAAACTCGCTGCCGAGGGTGTTCGTTTCACGCAAGCCTTTTGTCAGGGCACTTATTGCGGTCCATCACGGGCATCCTTTATGTCAGGGTATTATCCCCATGCCACCGGTACCTTGGGGTATAAAAGTCCCCGACCCCAGATCGGTGACCGGAGCACATGGTCACAACATTTTCGGAATCATGGCTATCATGCCGCACGGGTAAGCAAGATTTATCACATGGGAGTACCGGGAGGAATCGAAAGCGGAGGAGACGGAGCGGATGACCCCCTATCCTGGGATGAAAAATACAATTGTAAAGGGCCTGAATGGCGGGCACCCGGCGATGGAGAAACTCTCCAGAAAAACCCCGACGGGAAACGACCCGTCGTTGGAGGTAATACTTTTGTTGTGGTCGAAGCAGACGGGGATGATCTGGTTCACTCGGATGGCAAAGCCGCGGCCAAAGCGGTCGAATTGCTCGAGAAATACCAAGGTATGAAGAAACCGTTCTGGCTGGGGGTCGGATTTGTCCGACCGCATGTTCCGTTTGTTGCCCCCAGAAAATATTACAACCCATTCAAACCGTACTCAAAAATGGTGCTACCCCAAAAGGTACCCGGCAACTGGGATGATATTCCACAGGCTGGAATCAATTATTGTACCAGCGAAAACATGCAGATGGATATTCGTAAACAAAAGAAGGCGGTTGGCGGATACTACGCTTCCGTTGCTTATCTAGACGCACAGGTAGGCAAGGTTATGGATGCTTTGGAAAAGTCAGGTAAGCGTGACAATACAATCGTTATCTTTACCAGCGATCACGGATTTCATCTTGGTGAGCACGACTTTTGGGCGAAGGTGAGCCTGCGGGATGAATCTGCCAAGGTTCCCCTCATCATATCAATTCCGGGAAAGAAACCGGCTGTCTGTGATTCATTTGTTGAACTCTTGGATCTCTACCCCACCCTTTCCAGTCTTTGCGGCTTGCCCAAACAAGACAGACTTCAGGGGAAAGATATTTCTCCCATGTTGGATGATCCATCCTATGAAGTTCGCGAGGAAGCATTCTGCGTGGCTCCCATGAGAACAGGCTTTTTACTCAGAAATAAAAAATGGGCGTTCATGCAATATGGTGAAAAACTACCAGCCAAACTGAAAGGCGGCTTCGAACATGGCAGAAATGGCATCGAGCTTTTTGATATGGAAAATGACCCTCAACAATTCACTAACCTCGCCGATATCATAAAATACGAACCTGTAGTTAAATCCTTCCGAAAGAAATTGGGGGATAAATTGGCCACCATTCGCACAAATGACCTCTAATCTGTCACTTGTTTCTTAATTGGTTTCCAATGAAAAAGCTTTGTTTTCTGGATTGAGGATTATAGTCAGAATAAGGATACACCAAGCATTAAACTGCTTTTTCCTTGGCAAAAGATTGCCTATTATGCTTTAAGATACCGCCATTCATGGCGGACAAAATTAAGTAACATATGGTCCTGATTGCTGATATTCGAGAAGCAGAGGAGACCTATAAAGACAGCATCCTTGAGGATAAACAAAGGGAGCTTCTGTCTGCAAAAATCGGGTTATGGTCACGAATTCCCAGTGAAATCAGAGCTAGTTGGGAAAAGAAAATCCTTTGTTTCCTAGACCTTTTCCCCTTTGTAGAAACAAGTGATGATTTTCCATCCGAAGATATAAAATTGTTGGTTGCTGCCGAAGCAGCACTCCTGGTGACTAAGAGATCGTTCGAGGATTATCGTTTTCTCCGTTCAATTTATGTTTGGGAAAACCAAATCCCACGACAACCACAGGCTCACGGTATGGCATCGATGCGTGAAGTTCATTTGAGTTGGAAATATCTGGAGAAAACAATTGGCCATGGGGATGATGGTAAAAACCTAGTGCTCCACGAATTTGCCCATGTAATTGACTTTTCGGATGACGGGAAAGCGCAAAGCATTCCGGTTCCTAAGACCTCGAAGGATTTTAAATTCTGGGAAAACTTAATCGCTGAGATGCATACAAGGATCGTCAACGCCCACTCAGCAGGAATCGAATTCCCTGTTCGTTCTTATGCTGGACTACAATGCGACAAGGGACTCACCCCGGAGATCTTCTCCTGCGGGACTTCCGCTTTTTTTGAGCTCGGAGAAAGCTTACAAAAGGAATGCCCTGATTTTTATGATGCACTCTCTAAGTTTTATAGGATGAACCCGGCAGCCTGGCCAAAAAGTAATTTAAGATGAGCACAATCCTTGAACTAACAATGATCGTATTGGGCATGGGACTGCTTTTTGCCGG
>Ga0163109_10001861_pt1 | contig 16597 bp, 17 predicted proteins | sample CRUFie1St13metaG_FD_108704 | JGI IMG/M metagenome (GOLD analysis project Ga0163109, IMG submission 108704) | Marine microbial communities from the Costa Rica Dome - CRUD Field 142mm St13 metaG | ecosystem: Environmental > Aquatic > Marine > Oceanic > Photic zone | place: Costa Rica: the Eastern... | reverse complement strand
TCACACCAAATGTAGTCAGTGGAACAAGTAATGACGATGCACTTATTATCTGTCTAAAAAGTCCGATTTGCTCCGTACTTAAATATTTTGGAAAGAGTATAATTGAATTAATGAACCCAAGAACAACTCCAGAATAAATTATAATGGTAGACCAAAAGCTCTGCCTTAAAATTTTCCCCATTTATATATTTTTTTTAGGATCATTTGATACCTGTACCTTTTTACAAACTTAGAAAATTTATTGCTTACAATTTTTTTTTCACTATTTGTTAAGCATTTTAAATAACCATATGTCGACTGAAAAAATGGTAGAATAGACAGATGTTTAAATGAAAATTTTACTGAACCTAAAAAACATAGAATAAAATCATATCCCAATAGATACATGACCCTCCCTTGTTTGTAGAACATCTTATCATTATATCTTTCACCGGTTTTTCTAAGTTGTTTACAAACTAACGATTCATCAATGTATATATCAATATTAAAAAAATGAATTTTTAGTTCATCAAGACTATCCCAACCCATAGACTCGGTAAGTCCTTTAATTTTTTTAAATGTTGACTTATTATATAGTTTTAATCCACCTCTTACGTGTGTCCTTTCATATAAATTTTCGATCTCCCACGAATTATTTTTATAGGTTGATAATAATCCAGATGATAATCCTATTTTTTTATTATTAACAAAAATATTAACCATCTTTTCAAAATAATTTTTTGGTAATTCAATATCACCATCGAATTTTCCAATTAAGTCATAATCTTTTATAGATCTTTCTAGACCGTAATTAAATGCTTTAATAATTTTTGATCCAGGCTTTGGATATGGTTCAGAATCAATTTTAGATAAATAATTGATAGTGTTATATTTTTTTGAATAATTATTTAAAATATTATCAGACCCATCTGTTGATCCGTCATTAACAACAGTAATCTGAGTAATGGGATATGTTTGTTTTAAGAACGATTTTAAACATTTCTCTAGATTTTTTTCTTCGTTAAATACAGGTATAATTATCAATATTTTCATCCTAAAAAAACCAAAGTTTTACCGACATTACTAATAATATTATTGATAATATGTATTTTAAAATTTTATCTGATTTATTGTATGACCATCTACTTGCAATCCAGGCTCCAAGTGCACTGCCAAATCCTATATTTATTCCATAAATCCAATTTATTTTATCTTCATAAAGAAATATTATAAATGCAGCTATGGAAAAAATAAGCGCTACAAAAACTTTTATACTGTTACTATGAGCAATGGGTATATGATTTACATTTGTTAAAACCATTATCATAATAAAACCCACTCCTGCATGAACAAATCCTCCATATATCCCAATTATAAAGAAAAATAATATTGATAACCATTTATTTTTGATATCATATAAATTTTGTGAATCATTTTTATTTTTAAATAGAATAGACAGCATAACTAATATCATAATTATTGACAGTACTTTTTTAAATAGATCCTCAGGGAAGTCTACTGCAATAAAAGCTCCAAGAATTGCACCAAAAGCAGAGGATATAGATAAATAAGATGAGAATTTAAAGTTTGAAATTCCTTTAGATTTAAAACCGTAGACAGCAAAAAAATTTTGAAAAATTAATTGAATTCTGTTGGTGCCGTTAGCAACAGATGGAGGTAATCCTAGAAAAATCATTAGAGGTAATGTCAGTAGAGAGCCACCTCCTGCTAATGTATTAATGGCACCTGAAAATAGGCCACAAATAATTAAAATAAATATTTCACTAATATCCATACTGGGTTATTTTTGACTTATCGATACAATTATTTAGGAGCTGCTGATTATTTATTTTAAGGGTGGGATGAACAAAATCTTTATTCAATTCATTAAGGGGTAAAAGAACAAACTTTCTCTCATGAATTAAGGGATGTGGAATTTTTAATTCTTTTTTATTTATTATATCTCCAGAGTAATAAAGTATGTCTATATCAATTATTCTCTCTCCCCACTTCTTTATTTTTTTTCTTCCCATATTCTTTTCAATTTTTTTACAAATTTTTAAAAGATCAACAGGATTAAATGTCGTTTCAATTTCAATAACTTGATTTAAAAAATAGTTTTGATCTTTCTCACCCCATGGCTCAGTCTCATAAATCTTGGAGGTCTTAGTAATGCCACCAACGTCAGAAGTTAAAAATTTTATTGAGTTTTGAAGATTAAGAAATCTATCTCCAATATTTGATCCAATACCCAGATAACATATTTTAGTTTCCAAGTTTTTGCCTGTCCCAAATTCTTTCGTGGACATAATAAATAAATATTTTTGTAAAAACTTCGGCAACAGCTACATATCCACCTGTTAATGCGTCTCCAGTAAAAATCCATGCCAATATGAAGGTGTCAAGGGTGCCTATTGTCCTGTAAGTCATTGCCTTGTAAAGACTCCTTCTCTTAGAATGATGGAATTTGTCGCTCTGTTTTTTCCAACCAACTCTCCATGCTCTTTCGTGTAAAAAGTAAATAACTAGTTTAGTTAATATTTCCATTCCACCAACTTTTAAGCCAATGATGACATCCCCTGAAAATAACCAGGTAAGTAGAGCAGTATCTAATGAGGCAACTACCCTCCAGGTTAGGGTTTTAAAAAAACTTCTTTGATATGTTTCCTTTACAGACACAGTGAATATTTTTACAATTCAATATCAGATAATAAATCGAAATTTTCAATATTTTCCGCAACTTTTTGTGCGAATTTTCCTCCAATAGCTCCATCAATTATCCTGTGGTCATAGGAATGGGATAGATATAATTTATTTCTTATTCCTATCTCATCACCTTTAGATGTCTCTATGACAGATGGCGTTTTACGAATACTTCCAATCGCTAAAATACCAACCTGTGGCTGTAGAATAATTGGTGTACCCATTATATTTCCGAAAGATCCAACATTCGAGATGGTGAATGTTCCACCGTCAAGGTCATCAGGCGACAAATTATTATTTCTTGCATTATTTATTAGAACATTAGATTTTTCAGCCATTTCCATGAAAGATAGTTTGTCACAGTCTTTTAGAACTGGTACTATTAAATTATCGTCTTCTAAGGCAACGGCAATACCGATATTTATATAATTCTTTTTAATAATTTTATTATTTTTAAATGAAATATTCATTAATGGATATTCCTTAAGAGCTTTAGATACACAACTGATAAAAACAGGATTAAATGATAACGGAAATCCATTTTTTTCAAGGAATTTATCTTTAATTTTTTTCCTGGCATTGAATACATCAGTTATATCAGCCTCAACAAATGATGTGACGTGAGCTGATATTCTCTTGGACTCAACCATCCTCTCAGAAATTATTTTTCTAACTCTGTCAGTCTCAATAATTTCTTCCCCTTCTTTTAGGATTATTTCCTCTGGTAAAGATTGGGTATTAGTTGGTACTTCAAGATTTTTATCTTCTAAATATTTAAGTAGGTCATATTTGGTTTTTCTGTTATTTTCACCTGTTCCAATAATTTTTTCTAAATCACTAATACTTATATTTTCTTTACTTGCAATATTCAGAACTAGTGGAGAAAAAAATTTATTTGATTTTAAATTTTCTTTAATCTTATTTTCTGGAGTTGGAGTTGGATCTGGTTTAAGGTCTTCTTTTAAATTCTCAATATTATTTTCTAATGTATCGGCAATAATATTCTCTTGATTAACTTCATTATTAACTTCATCAGACTCAATTAATGCTATAGGAGCACCGACATTTACGATATCTCCTTCCTTTACTAAAAGTTGTGAGATTTTACCTGAACAAGTTGATGGAATTTCAGTATCGACTTTATCAGTAGCAACTTCTAGAACAGATTCATCTTCTTTGATATAATCACCCTCTTTTTTTAACCATTTTAAAATGGTTCCCTCCATTATACTCTCTCCCATTTTAGGCATTATCATTTCAATCTTATTCATTTATTAATATTTAATTAATAATAATATATCTTTGCCCCAATCGTTCAAAGTTATAAATGAAACTAACAAGATACATATTTTTTTCATTTTCTTTCCTTCTTTTTTCGTGCCAAGATACTTGTGATTATTATAGGACATATACTGTATACGATCCAATTTATAATTCGATGGAATCTATGAGAGATTCTGTGAAATATACTGACTCAAGGGAGATTAATAACCCAGGTAAACTAAATTATAAAGATGGATTTCTTTATATAAGTGAGACAGAAAAAGGTATTCATATTATCGATAATAGGAATATTAATAACCCAGTTAATATTGGCTTTATAGTTTTACCCGGAAACTACGATATAGCAACTAAAGGTGATTATCTATATGCTGATAGTTACCTTGATTTAGTTGTTTTTGATATTTCCGATATTAATTCCGTGAAAGAGGTAAATAGGTTAGAAAATAATTTTGAGAATTATTATTTAAGTCAGGGTTTATACATTGAAGAACGTGGGGTTGTAATTGGTTATGAGGAAGAAATAGTTGAGGAGTTTGTAGAAGATCACGATTGTAATTCTGCATTTGATTAGTTATGAAGAAAAATTTATTATTTGTTTTATTATTTATTGTAGGTTGCGAATCCTCTAATGATTCTGTTAACTTGTCCTCTGGCAATGGCTTTAGTTCTGATTTTTCCTCTGGAAGTGAATCCTCTACAGGTATTGGAGGATCTATGGCTAGATTTACAATTGTTGACGACTATCTATATACTGTTGATTCGTGGACACTCAAGTCATATGATATATCAAATCAAGAAAATCCAGTTCATAGAGATGACGTACATTTGGGGTGGGGAATAGAGACTATTTTTCCATATAACGGCAATTTATTTATTGGGGCTCAGAGTGGAATGCACATATATGACCTAGAAGTGAAAGAGACTCCTCGATGGATATCAACTTACGAGCATATGACAAGTTGTGATCCAGTGGTTGTCCAAGGAGACTATGCATTCGTCACGTTAAGAGGAGGAACAGAGTGCCAAGGTTTTAGTAATCAGCTTGATATCATTGATATTTCAGAACTCAGAAATCCCCTACTTTTAAAGACATATCCTATGATTAATCCTCACGGTTTAGGTGTTGATGAGAATTGTTTATTTATTACTGAAGGCGAATTTGGTTTGAAGATGTATGATATTTCTAACCTCAATAATATTGAACTAATAAAACATTTTGAAGATATAAACTCCGTTGATGTTATTCCGTTCATGGATGTGCTAATGGTAATTGGTTCGGATGGTTTTCATCAATATAATTACGACTGTGAATTGGGAGAAATCGAATATATAAGCACCATACCAATTAATAGTTTGTAAAAATGAGGGGACTATCAGTAATATTATTTTTAATATCATTTTCCTCAATAGCACAAAAAGATTTACTGGTACTAGATGGTATCAGGTATCAAGGAAGGTTGATCGAATATTCTAATTATGATATTAGAGACAAAAATTCTGGAAATGTAATTTTTTATATAAATAAGTGGGAAGATACACTTGAAATTAAATCAGGTAGAAATTTTAGATTGAAAATTAGAAAGGATAAGAACTACTTTGACTTCAAAAAAAAAACATGGAATAATATCGAATTAGGATTTAGTATGGGAATCGATTCCTACACAAATGTTGGATTATTTTTTGCGAAGGGATTAGTAAATGAGAAATTCTATAATGTTGGAATTGGAACAGGTATTTTTAACCTTGATAGAATTAATTTCATTCCATTTTATTTTAAAAATTTTTATGATTTTCCTGTTATAGGTAGGTCTTTATTTAAACCTTATATAGAAAATAATATAGGATATTCCTTAGGAGAGGATTTAGGTAACCAAGATTATATATCAGCGGAAGGAGGTTTTTTCTTCAACCCATCGATAGGAATTAAAAAATCATCTGGAAGGAAACATATGTCCTTAAAAATTGGTTATTTACTTCAAAGATATTCCTCTACTCATAATAATATCTGGTGGGGTTGGTGGAGTCCAGTTGATATATCTTTTCCTGGTCAGAGTATAGTCGATGATATAATTAGTAGGGATGGTTCATTTAAGAGAATGACATTATCATTCTCTGTATTTTTCTAGAAAAATTCTTATAATATTTAATAGGCTAATAGATGATAGAGTTATATTGACATCCCTTCTGTCAGTTAGACTTAATTTTTTGCTCATTACATTATTTTTATCAGCAATAGCGATCCAAACTGTTCCAACTGGTTTGTCTTTTGTACCGCCTCCGGGTCCTGCTATTCCTGAAGATGCGATTCCTAGAGAGGTTTTAAACTTAATTCTTATTTTTTTAGCCATCTCCTCAACAACTTCTCTTGAGACAGCACCAAATTTTTTTATCCTCTCTTTTGGTACTTCTAAAGAATTAATTTTAATTTCATTACTGTAGGCAATTATACCTCCTTTAAAATATTTTGAGGAGCCAGGTACAGAAGTTAATAGACTTGACACTTTACCACCCGTACAGCTCTCGGCTACTGAAATGTCCTTATTTTCTTTTATTAATTGTTTGCCAACAACATTCTCAAGTTCATCAGAGTCAAAGCCAAAGACATATTTTTTTATTAAAGGAATCAGAGACATCTCCTCCTTCTTTATTTTTGATTTTACTTTTTTTAAGTCTTTTCCATGTCCTGTCAACCTTAATTTTACTCTCCCTAAGCTAGGTAAGTATGCTAATTTTATAGATTTGTCAAGATTATTTTCCCATTCTGAGATGATATCAGAAAGCCATGATTCACCAATCCCTACAGTTTTAATTATCCTGTGGTGTATTACAGGTAGCTTAAACTTACTTTTTATTAGATCAATACACTCATCTTTGAATAAACTTTTCATTTCAAAAGGAACACCTGGTAGAGAGATTAATACCATTTTATTTTTAATAAAAGACATACCAGGTGCTGTTCCATACTTATTGTGTAGAACTTTGCATTTATCTGGCACTAATGCCTGTTGTTTATTTTTTAGTGTAAAATCAAGATTTCTTTTTTTGAATATTTTTTTTATATGGTCTAATGTTTTCTTGTCGTAAACAAGTTTGCTGTCAAAATATTCATTAAGACATTTTTTAGTTACGTCGTCATTAGTTGGTCCCAATCCCCCAGTAAGAATTGTTAAATTATATTTTGCTATGGAATCATTAACGGAGGTAATGATCTCCTTGTAGTTATCACTAATTGTTGACTTCTTAGATATTTTTAAACCTAATAAACTTATATTTTCACTCAACCACTTTGAGTTTGTATCTAAAATATGTCCATAAAGAATTTCATCTCCAATTGTGATAATATGACATGAGATTTCAGACATTTTTTTTATAAATTATATAATCAAAGCTATACTTATGTTTTTCATCTTTAGGATGAGATATCCTGCTTATTTCTGTCCAGTCATCTTTTTTCCATTTTGGAAAGAAAGTGTTGCCTTCAATTTCAGCATAAATTTCTGTTATATATATCTTGTCAACGTATTCAAGCCCTAACTTATAAATTTCTCCTCCTCCAATTATAAATACTTCCTCATCTTCATCAGTTCTAGATATATCAATTGCTTGTTCAATTGAATTGACAACAAATGCCTCTTTACTTTTAAAATTTTTATTTCTAGTAATAACAATATTTTTTCTTTCTGGTAATGGTCTGTACTTTGTTGGTATTGACTCCCAATTTTTTCTTCCCATTATTATTGAGTGTCCCTTAGTCATATTACTAAAATATTTCATGTCGTCAGGAAGGTGCCAAGCTAATTGATTATCTTTTCCGATAACTCCATTTTGAGATACAGCTACAATTAGTGATATATTTTTCATAATTTATTACCTCTGAGGAAATCTGAAGAACTCATTATTTTTTTTCCTTCAGCTTGAATCTCTATAATTTCTATGCTTTCACCGACATAATTATTGAAATATAATTTATTATTTTCAACAAACATGATACTTTTAGATTTAAAGTTAACATTCGATTTTTTACAATTTAAAATTTTATAAACCTTATTATTAAAATTTAGTTTAGCACCAGGGTAGGGGCTCAACCCTCTTACCAGTCTTATTATACTATTTCTATCATTGTTTACATTAATTCTACAAAGATCCTTATTTATTTTTGGAGCAATAGGGTCATCTGATGATATAATTTGCTTCTGTCGCTTAAAATTATTTTTAAAGATGTTTTTTACTGTTTTCTCTACTAAGTTACTTCCTAAGATTTTTAGTTTATCATGAAGTGATCCTGCAGTTTCATCTTCTGTAATTTTTATCTTATTTATTTCAATAATGTCTCCCTCATCAATATTTTTATTTATAAAAAATGTTGTTACGCCTGTTTCTTTTTCACCATTAATAATAACCCAATTTATTGGTGCAGCGCCTCTATAATTTGGTAGAATTGATGAATGGAGATTAATACAGCCATACTTTGGAATCGAAATTAATATTTCAGGAAGCATTCTAAAGGCAACTACCACAAATAAATCAGGCTTTAGTAATTTAATTTTTTTGATGAAATCATCATCTTTTAGGTTATCAGGTTGTAATAGAGGTATTTTATTTTTTAATGCATACTCTTTTATGGGAGAATATTTTATTTTTCTACCTCTTCCCCTCTCCTTGTCGATTGCTGTTATAACTCCAATTACATTATAATCTTTTTGTATTAGATTCTTTAGAGAGGAAACAGCAAATTCAGGTGTGCCCATAAAAATTATTGATTTTCTATCCATCTATTCAAAGTCTTGGTATAATAAATATTTTTTTCTTTTCATTTTATAATTATCTAAGTCTTCTTGCCAAGATAATCTTATCTCACTCTCTGTCAAACCACTTTTTATTTGATTCTCTAACTTTTTTGTTCCAGCAATTCTGTAGAAATATTTACTGAAGAAGTTATCATTTCTATTTTTTAGTACATTATAAAAATCTATTAGATAGTCTATATTTATTTTTTTTTCTACTTCTTTATATCTCAAGTCAATACCATAAGATATTCTTCCTTCAAGTTTTGGTTTACTCTCCTCATCAACGCTTTTTGGTTTAAAATTAAAATGAGTTTTTTTATAGTCTGGATGTCCGATAACCTGAAAAGGAAATTTTGTTCCCCTTCCTATACTAACGATTGTCTGCTCAAAAAGACATAAGGAGGGATAAAGTAATATAGATTTTTGATTTGGTAGGTTTGGTGAGGGCCTTATTGGTAAAATATATTCTTTTTTGTGGTCCCAGTTATTCGTTTTAATTATTGTCAGTTTTAGTTTCTGACTATTTTCAATCCACCTTTCACCAATTATCATTTTAGCTAACTCCCCAACTGTTAATCCATGCACAATTGGTATTTCGTGCATACCTACATATGATTTAAATTCTTTCTCAAGGACGGGTCCATCAACATAATCACCATTTGGATTTGGTCTGTCAAGTATTATAAATTCTATACCCAATTCTGCACATATTTTCATCATATTATGCATTGCAGATATGTAGGTGTAGAATCTAGCTCCAACATCTTGAATATCAAAAATCATAACATCTAACCCCTCCATATTATTTTTAGAGGGTATTCTTTCTTTACCGTACATGGAGATTATAGGAATCTTGACTCCATTAATTGTAATAGTATCACCCTCAACAATCACCCCCCTTTCTATCACCCCTGAAAACCCATGTTCAGGTGTGAATATTTTTTTTACATCATATTCTAACGAGATCAGAGTGTCAATTAAATGAGTATCTCCAACAGTTGATGTGTGATTTACTAATAAACCAATAGATTTATTTTTTATCTTATTTTTATATGCATTAATTCTCTCGGCACCAACTATAATTTTATCATTATTATTTATTATTGATAGATTTATATTAAGAGAAACTAAAAGAGCTAATATTTTTATCATTTTAGCTGTAAATTAGATTTTTTAGTAATAATTATAAAGTTAACATAAAATTATAGTGGTAAATAAAAGAAGATATAGAAAAACACTTGACATGCTTAAATTTATTATGCCAAAAAAAGGTATAATTTATGATCTTGGTGTTGACAATCCTTTATCTACCCTTATGAGAGAGGAAGGTCATGAAGTTTATAATACTCATGGACAGGACCTAGACGATGATTATAATTTAAGTTTTTCAAAAAATATTGATTTAGTTACTGGATTTGAAATATTGGAGCACCTTGTATCTCCGTACCCTTTACTTAAAAATTTAAAATCCGATAAACTTTTTGTGACCGTCCCACTTAAACTATGGTTCTCAAATGCGTACCGAAATCGTGAAGACATTCGAGATTGTCATTTTCATGAATTCGAAGATTGGCAATTTGACTGGTTACTTAAAAAGTCTGGTTGGAAAATTAAAAAAAGAGAGTATTGGACAAATCCTACAAAAAAAATTGGTTTAAGACCCATTCTTAGGATGTTTACATACAGGTACTATGCTGTTTATGCTGAGAGGTAGTCCCATCTATATTGATTTTAAGTCATTTTCAATCTTGATAAGTTTTTTATCATCTGATGAGTTTCCTACGTAAAAATTATATTTTATATCTTCTACTTCCCATCTCTTCATTTCATCATTGTAGTAAGATAAATCCTTAATATCAACTGACAAAAATACGGTTTTCTTTTCTCCTGGTTCGAGTTCTAATTTTTTAAAATCTCTAAGTAGTTTTAGAGGTCTGTCTATTTTAGAATTTTCAAATCCAACATATAACTGTAATACCTCTTTACCCTTAATTTTACTATTATTTTTAATGTCGGTACTGAATACAATCTTGTCAGTGTTACTATCTATTATTCTGAAATTGTCTATTAAAAAATTACTGTAGCTTAATCCGTGTCCGAAATGATAGGCAATTTTCTTATCATATTTTTCGAATAAAGTGTATCCATGATAATATTCATATGTAATGGTGTCGGTAAATGGATTAAAATATGGGTAGTCCTTATCATTTTTTGCTATTGTGAAAGGTAACTTACCACTTGGATTTATATCTCCGTAAAGTATCTTAGCTAGAGCATTACCTCCCTCCATTCCTGAGTACCACGAAAATAAAATTGCTGGTATTTTATCAATCCATTTATTCATATTTATTGCACTTCCTCCCACATAGACAACAACAACATTATCATTTACTTTACTAATCTCAGTAATTAGCTCATAATCTTTTTTACTTAACTCGAGATTTTCACGGTCACCACCAATACCTTCTACACCGACAAGTTCCTTTGCTTCTGCGGATTTTAACATTTGGCCTCTGCTCATAATGTACTCACCTTCGTCTTTGAATGTATAACCAACAACTATAATAATTTGATCAAGGTTTTCTGCGATTTTGACTGTTTGTTCTAAATTATTTCCGTCATCATATATGACTTCAGTATCGGTATTTTTAAAATAATTTTTAATACCCTGGTAGGGTGTTACAACATATGGAGAACTAGAGTTACTGCTTCCCATGTCACCCGTATTATTAAGATCAGCTAAACTTCCAAAAATACCAACTCTCATGTTATCCATTATTTCAAATGGTAATATTTTTTCATTTTTTATAAGTACCATACTTTCTTCTGCAGCTATTCTCGCTAATTCAATATGATCTGATTTTAGAATTAATTTTTGATTATATTCTATACTATCATAGGAGAATGCATATTTTAATCTAGTTCTTAAGCTATTATAAACTAAATTATCAATTTGCTCTATTTTAATTTTTCCCTCATTTATTCCCTCTTCAATAATATCATAGCTGTATTCATCTTGCCATGGCATCTCAACATTTAGACCTGCATTTATAGCTTCTATGCCATCATATATGCCATACATCCAATCAGTAGATACAAATCCATCAAACCCCCAGTCATTTCTTAATATATCTGTAAGAAGTTCTCGATTACTTCCACTATATGTTCCTCTTACCTTATTATATGCAGACATTATTGATGCGGGTTTACCTTTTTGTATTACTTTTTTGAAATGAGGTAAATAGACTTCTCTTAGTGTCCGCTCGTCAATGGAGACATCTATAACCCACCTCGAGTTTTCAATACTATTTAGGGCAAAGTGTTTTGGACATGCCATTACGTTATTTTTTTCTATTCCCTTTACAGCGGCTACACCAAATTCTCCAAGTAACCACGGATCTTCACCGTAAGTCTCTTGAGCTCTACCCCAACCAGGATGCCTGAGGAGATTGATACATGGAGTTGCAGCGTAATTTGTCTTATTTGCTCTCATTTCCTTTGAGATAACATCATGAACTTGGTATTCAAGTGATGTATTCCATGACGCAGCTCTTGCCATTGCAACTGGAAATGTAGTTACAGCACTAATATTTTTATCAAGAACTCTTGCGCCTCTTGGACCATCTGATAGTACCCAAGGAGGAATATTTAACCTATCGTTTCTTCCAACATATATATGAGGAAATTTTTCTTTGAAGACATAGCTACCAAAAAATTTAGGAACAGACTTATACATTTTCTCACCATACATTTGATCAATTTTCTCCTCAAAAGTCATCAATGAAACTAGCTCTCGGGATAGGCTATCAGTATCTATTTCCCATAAATTATTTCCATAATATTTTTTATCCGCTTTCAGATCATACATCTCATAATCTAGGCTAAAAAGTACTACTGAGATTATTGAAATAATTACTATAAAAAAGAAAACGAATAATATTTTTAAGTATCTAAGAATTCTCATAAGTTATTAATTGAATCATCCAACCAATTTAATCTATTTTCGGTCCAAACTTTTAAAAAATTTATTTCTTGATCATAATTGCTACCTATAAAACTATTAGGCCAAATGTAAATCCCTAAAATTCTCCACCTATCAAAATTTTTCTTAATAATATCTGTTTCATTATTTAGGAAGTTGTAATAGTTATTTATCATCTGTATTATATTAATATTTGATAATGTATTTGACCTTAAATCATTCCATCTTTTCTTTAATTTATCAACGAATTTTTGATCTTCTAATAATCTATTCCACCAGAATGGAACATTCCAAAAATCCCCTGGACACCTCTCATTGAATTTATGTAGCCAAACATCATACCTCTCACCACCACAATAGTTAGCATTTCCAAATGATAAATTAAAATCCCAAATAGGACCAATCATAAGCTTTTCATCTCTGTCTTTATGTAGATATGTACTTAATCTAAATCCATCAACATTATTTGATAGCTCATTCAATATAAAGAAGTCGATAAAAGAATCTTCATCAATATATTTTCTAAAACCATTTTCAGGATCTACAAACTGATCTGATGCTAGAGCTGACTCGAACTCATGAAAATAATTTTTAATATAGTTTTTTTGATCTGCATGAATAATTCCTGGTTTTGGATACTCATAATTAAAATAAATTTTTTTTTCTCCATCCAAATTCCCATTTATATCAAAATTTGATGGAAAAGAGTTATAATCCGTGTAACTCCCGTCATCCATATCACTTTTATCAATTTTTATAATATATCCCCCTGAAATTAGATTTTCATCAATATCACCTTGATCAAGTTTTTGTATATTAATTCTATTTTTATCTCTTTTTAATTTTTCCATAAATATATAGAGTCCCTTATAATCATAATTAATATATAATTCAACAAATTCAGTTCTTGACGCATATCTTCCCATCTTATTTGATAGATCATATATTAATTTATTTCTAATTAATGACTTGTCACTAAATGGTCCGTATAAAATCCAATCCTCTTCATCGGGGAATCCGATGATTGAAACATCAATATCATTATATTCTCTATCCCAGGTCTCCAGGCCATATGATTTTTTATCAAAATATTGAGATGTTTCCCCTCTTATCTCAATTCCAATTATTCCCGAAAAGTGTATAGAATCTTTCTTTCTAACTGTAAGTGCAGCAGGAACTTTTGGCTCGTCAACTATTTCTCCCTCTGGGCCGACTCCAAGCGTAATTACTTCAAATTCATATGAAAATATACAACTATCACATTCTAAGTTGTTATTTGTATCATCTGAGGTATCATTATTATCATTTGTATTTAAATTTTCATCTAATTTATTACATGAAATAATTGTCAGAATAAATATTAAATAAAAAATTACATCAATCCTCATAGATTATTTAAGTTTGAAACAAGCAAATTTAGTAAATGAAATTATTAAGTAGAATTTATGAATTAAATCACAAGAATTCATCTCATTTTTCTAAACTTCTCAGAAAAATTTCACTGATAAGTATTTCTTTAGGTCTTTTCTCAATTCTAATCTCTTCTTTTATTCTTGTAGGATTCAAAAAAGAAATTAAAAATAAAATTTATGATTTTTCTGGTCACTATAATATATCAAGTTACAGTAACGGAATAAGCTTTAAGAATTCACCTTTGAGAATTGATGAAGGTTTTAATAGTAATTACTCTAAACTAAATTTCATAGATAATGTTTTCCCATACATTTTAAATTCGGCATTGATACAAGGGAATAATGGATCTATTGAAGGTGTTATTTTTAAGGGAGTTGATAAAAATTATATCAACAATTTTACATCCCATTTTGACAGCTCAAAAGAATCAATAAACTTTTCAAAAGGCTTAATAATTAGTTCTGATTTATCTAATAAATTAAGCTTATTTCTAGGAGATACAGCTACTCTATTTTTTCCAAATGATCCTCCAGTTTTCAGGAAAATTGAAATAAAGGCAATCTTCTCTACAGGTTTGGAGGAAATTGACAAATCCATAGTCTTCGGAGATATATCATTATCAAGAAAAATTTATGGATGGGAAAATAATATGGCATCAGGGCTAAATGTATTCATAAAGAATTTTAATGAGGATGAAATAAATATAGAAAAATTAAATAGTTTGACATCATATGATGAATATATTGAGTCGACACAATCAAAGTATATTCAAATCTTTGACTGGTTAAAATTATTAGATCAAAATGTAATTATATTTTTTGTAATTATTTTAATAGTAGCATGTTTCAATATGATATCAATAGTTCTGATAATTATAATGGATAGAATAAAATTAATTGGCACACTCAAGTCTTTTGGTACCTCAAAAAAAACTATTTACTCAATTTTTTTTAAGATGGGGTTTAAGATTTCAGTTAGTGGAATTATTATTGGTAATATTCTTTCCTTATTATTCTACTATATACAAAGTGAGTTTAAGTTGATTAAACTTGATAGAGAAAATTATTATATTGACTTTGTCCCTGTAGATTATGATTTATATGGGGTGCTTCTAATTAATTTAATATTATTTCTAATGATTTTACTCTCAGTTTATCTGCCCATTTTATTTATAGATAGAATTAAGGTAATCAATTCAATCAGATTAAGCTAGTTCTTGAACTTAGTGAAAAAACTTATAAACTTCATATAAATTATTCCAAAAAATGCTTCTCCAGGAATCTGAAGTGACATTTTTGATTCACCTATCTCTCTGTCTTTGAATATTATAGGTATCTCTTTTAATCTGTATCCTAAACTACTACCGATAAATTTCAATTGAATTTGGAATGCATATCCCTTAAAGTATATGTGATTATTCATAATACTTTTTAATGCTTTTGAGCTGTAACCATTAAATCCTCCAGTTGAGTCATTAATTTTTAGGCCAGTTACAATTTTGACATAATAATTTGCGAAAATAGATAGGAGTAGTCTTGGTAATGGCCAATTTATTACTGTAATTCCTTTTATATATCTTGAACCTACTACTATATCACAATTACTATTCTTAAGTTCTCTATGTAAGTCAATAAGTTGTTCTGGGTTATGAGATCCGTCACAATCTAATTGAAATATAAAGTCATATCCCATTTCAATAGACTTTTTGAATCCTGCTATATATGCAGTACCTAATCCATCTTTGTTTTTTCTCTCAATAAGAGAGATATTTAGTTTATACTTTTTTTTCTTAATAGCTTCTTTGACAAAATCCCCAGTTCCATCTGGTGAGTTATCATCTACAACAATGACATCAAATTTCTCTTCTAGCTCTATAATTTTTTTTAAAGTAATATCAATATTCCCTATTTCATTGTATGTAGGAATTATTATAACACTTTTACTCATATATTTTAAAAAAATTTTTCAAACTTAGTCTATTAAATATTATGAATATAAACCTTTTAATTTAATTTTTGTAAGATGATTGATATACGGATAGAAATTAAACACGAGATTAGAGAGGCATTTAAAAAACTTTATAATTATAGCTGTTCATTAGATTTAATTTCTATCGATGATACTCCAAAAAATTTTGAGGGTTTTTATACTTTAATAATTTTCCCACACCTAAAGAAATTAAATTCATCCCCTGATGAAGTTGGAAATTCTATCGGTAAATATTTAATAGAAAACACCTCTATAGTATCAAATTACAACATAATAAAAGGATTTTTAAATTTAGATTTATCTGAAAAATATATTACTACATTATTTAACAAAATAATAAAGTCAAAAAATTGGGGAATTAATTCAACCCAAGATAAAGAGGTAATGGTTGAATTCTCCTCGCCGAATACAAATAAACCTTTGCACTTAGGGCATTTAAGAAATATTTTCTTAGGTGATT
>Ga0163109_10001859_pt1 | contig 16601 bp, 15 predicted proteins | sample CRUFie1St13metaG_FD_108704 | JGI IMG/M metagenome (GOLD analysis project Ga0163109, IMG submission 108704) | Marine microbial communities from the Costa Rica Dome - CRUD Field 142mm St13 metaG | ecosystem: Environmental > Aquatic > Marine > Oceanic > Photic zone | place: Costa Rica: the Eastern... | reverse complement strand
TGTCAGAGGATTAAAAGCTAATAGAAATTTTAATTTTATTTCAAACTTTCCCAGATCCTACTTAGAGGTTATAATAGCTTTATTAATTGCAATTTTTTTCTTCGTAAATTTGCTAAGGTATGAAGAGATAAATAATTCTTCGATTAGCTCAGCGACAATATTTTTAGTTTCTGGTATAAGAATATTGCCATCAATTGGCAAAATAATTAATAGTTACAATTCTTATAGGTATCAGATTCCTACACTAGATAAAATTTATAAATTTTCTGTTTTACTTAATAAAATAAAAGAACAAAAATCAAAATTTATTAAATGTAAGAAAAATATCGAACTTAAAAATATAAACTTTTCTTACAATAATAAAAAAAATGTTCTAGAAAATTGTAATATTAATATTTCAATGGGTGATAAAATTGGTTTATATGGCGCTAGTGGCTCGGGCAAAACAACATTAATTAACTTAATTAGTGGATTAATTAAACAAACAAAAGGCAAAATATTTATCGACGGGTTTGAAAGAAGTAACTTTATAATATCTAATATTTCTATTGTTTCACAAAATCCTTTATTTATTAATGATACAATAAAAAACAATTTAAATTTTGTTTTGAATAATAATTTAGTATCGAATCACCAGATTAATTCAGTATTATCCTATTTAGATTTAAATAAAGTAATCAAAGATTTGGAAAATGGAATAGACACTGTAATTGGCGAAAAGGGGTCAAAGCTTTCTGGTGGACAGCTTCAGAGGATTAATATTGCTAGGGCAATTTTAAAAAAATCTGACATTTTGATTTTAGATGAGGCAACAAATGCCTTAGATAAAAAAACTGAAAAGCTTGTAATGCAATATCTTTTTAAAGTTTTTAAAAATAAGATAATAATTATTATATCACATGATAAAAGATTGTTTAATTTATGTGATTATACTTTAACTATTAATAAAAAAAAAATAATAAAAAAAAATGTATAAAATTTTTAAAAATAAAAAAATTTTAATAACTGGTGGCACAGGGTCTTTTGGAAAAAAATTTATAAAGCGCTTAATATCTCATAGTTTTGCAAAAAAAATTATCATTTTTAGCAGAGACGAACAAAAGCAGTTTCAATTACAACATCAATTGAATAAAAAAAACTTGAGATTTTTTTTAGGCGATATTAGAGACAAAGAAAGATTAAATTTTGCATTAAAAAATGTTGATATTGTTGTGCACGCTGCTGCGCTGAAACATGTTGAAATTGCTGAGTATAATCCATTCGAAGTTGTCAAAACAAATATTTTGGGTACTCAAAATGTAGTAGATTGTGCTATCGCAAATAACATTGAAAAAGTAATTTCTTTAAGTACAGACAAGGCTTCGTCACCATTAAATCTATATGGTGCAACAAAATTGACAGCTGATAAGTTAATGGTAGCTGCAAACAATTATAAGGGTGATACAAAAACAATTTTTTCAGTAGTTAGATATGGAAATGTTATGGGTAGCAGAGGGTCTGTAATACCATTATTTTTAAAACAAAAAGAAAATGGTATATTTTCGATCACAGATCCAAAGATGACGCGTTTTAATATTACTCTAGAGGAAAGTGTGAATTTTGTAATAAATTCACTAAATCATATGCTTGGTGGTGAGATATTCGTGCCAAAAATTAATTCATATAAAATTTTAGATCTTGCTAAGTCAATTTCAAAAAAGACAAAGATACAAGTAACTGGTGCAAGACCTGGAGAGAAAATACATGAAGAGATGATTTCAAATGCAGATGCAGAAAATACTATTGAAGGTAAAGATTTTTTTATAATTTTGCCAATATCACGATATAATGATTTAAATAAAAAAAATTATCTTAAAAAGTTTAAAAATTTTAAAAATGTAAAACCTGGTTTTACATTCTCAAGTAATAATAATCATTTTTTTAGCGTTTCTGAACTAAGTAGGTTAATTAAAAAAAATAGAATGGATTTTGAATAGTTAATGATGAATTATGGTCATCATTACTTAGATAAAAAGGACTTTAGAGCTGTATTAAAAGTTTTAAGTAGTAAAAATCTTACCCAAGGTAAATTTGTTGAAACATTTGAAAAATATTTAATTAATTACTTTGGATCTAAATATGCCTGTTCAATTTCAAATGCGACCTCAGGGTTATATTTATTATCTGAGATATATAATTGGAGTAAAAATGATGATATTTTTTTAAGTCCTCTAACATTTTTGGCAGGAGCCAATAGTGTTGCAAGATCAAATGCAAAACCAAATTTTATTGATATTAATAAGGATAATTATAATTTAGATTTAAATATATTAGAGCATCAAATAAAGAAAAAAAAATATTCAGCTAAAGCGATTATAGCAACAGATTTTGCTGGACTTCCTTGCGACTGGAAGTCATTGAGATTTATTGCAAACAAATATCAATGCTTTTTAATTAATGACAATTGTCATGCGCTTGGTTCTAGTTATTATAACAGCCGAAAGTATGCTGCCAAATATGCAGATTGTGTCGTACAAAGTTATCATGCAGTAAAAAATTTTACTACAGGTGAGGGCGGAAGTGTCTTAACAAATAATAAAAAAATTTATGAAAAGCTTAAATCTTTAAGGTCTCATGGTATTTTTAAAAATACTAATCTAAGAAAATTAAAACCTTGGTGGTATGATATAAGCGTTATTGGGTATAATTTTAGATTAACAGATATTCAGGCAGGTTTAGGCATATCACAAATAAAAAAATTAAATATATTTGTTAAAAGAAGGCGTGAAATTGCAAAAATATATGATGTTTTTTTTAAGTATTATGATGATATTCAAATTCCATGGATTAATAAAAATTTTAAAAGCTCATATCATTTGTACCCATTACAAATTAATTTTAAAAATTTTAAAAAAAAAAAAGAAGATTTATTTAAGTTTTTTTGGAATAAAAATATAAATTTACAGGTACATTATATACCTACTTACAAATTTAAATTCTATAAAAAAAAATATAATATAGTTGAAAAAAATTTTCCAAATACTGAAAAATTTTATGAAAACGAGATTTCTCTACCAATTTTTTATAAACTTAAAAATAGCGAAATACAAAAAATTTCTGAATTTATAATGAAATTTTTGAAAAAATGAGATTTTATGGTTTTATGTAAAATTAATTTTTCAAATTTTAAAATTTTTTTTTAAAGTTAAATGAAAATCATATTAATTATTTAATAACCTTATGAGAAAAATTATTTTATGAACTTATGCGTGATACCAGCTAGGGGAGGAAGTAAACGTATATTAAAAAAAAATATTAAAGAATTTTGTGGGAAACCAATTATTATTTGGTGCATTGAGCAAGCTAAAAAAAGCAAATGTTTTGACAAAGTTATAATTAGTACAGATGACCCAAAAATAGCTAGTATTGCAAAAAATATGGGTGCCGATGTACCTTTTAGGCGTCCAAAATTTCTATCCGACGATCATACTGGTACTGTTCCTGTAATATCGCATGCAATAAAATGGTCAATAAAATATTACAAGAAACCATCTTATGTTTGTTGTCTTTATCCTACAGCTGTATTTGTAAAATCAAGTGACTTGAAAAATGGTTTAAAAATCCTAAAAAAAACTAACTCCTTTTATACTTTTTCGGCAACGAATTATGCACATCCAATACAAAGGTCATTTCAAATAAACACTAATAAAAAATTAGCAATGCTTTTCCCTAAACATTATAAGTCTAGATCCCAAGATCTGGATAAGACTTTTCATGACGCCGGTCAATTTTATTGGGCAGCAACAGATACCTGGTTAAAAAATAAACCCATTATTAGTAAAAATTCTACTCCATTATGTATACCCAGGTATAGAGCTATGGATATTGATACTATTGAGGATTGGTTAATTTCTGAACAAATGTTTAAAGCAATTCATAAAAAAAAAAAGGATATTTCATCTAAATAAATTGATCTTAATTTTTAAAAATAAATCAGTCTTTAATTATATCATTTTAATGATATTTGGTATTTTTAATTGCAGAGTGCTGATTACAAGTTCATCTGAGTCATTCTTTTTAAAACAATTAGCAAAACTAGGATTTAAATTAAAGTTTAATCAAGCGCTTTATTTAGATATGAGTAAGCAATACATAAAAAACATTGGAGTTATAAATGGAGATTTAGAAAAAATTTCCAACAAATGCGTTGAAAGTTTTTGCCAAAACATAAATTATTCAGCTTATTTAAATTCTTTTTTTCCAAATATACAGAATTTACAAAAAAAAATGAAATTATTTGTCTACGAATATTTTGATAAAGTATTTTATGAACAGCAATTAATTATTATATGGTTAAAATCTTCACCTTACAAAAATAAAATAATAATAAATTTTCAAACTTTGAGCCCAGGAGCAAAAAAAATTTGGCAAGTTTCAGGTGTAAGAGTATTTTTTATATTCAGTTATTTTCTTTTTTTTATAAATTACTTCCTCAATTTATTATTTTTAATTTTCAAATATTTTTTGAATTTTTTTTTATCAATATTCAGTGCTAAAAAACAAAAAAAAAATATTGAGAATGGTTTTTTGAAAAAAAAACATACTTATAAAAAAGATGTTTTATTTTTCCCCCATAATGGTGTTGTGCAATTTGGCCATCCTCCTAAAGATCATTTTTATTCAAACCAAAAAGAATCACCCTTTTTTCCATCAAATATCATACATTTAGAATATGACTTTAGAACAGATATAGAATTTGAAAAAAAAAAAATTAGAAATTATTTTAAAATAGAAAATGTTTATTATGAGAAATTTAAAAATTCAAATGTACCATTGCTTGAAAGTTTTAAATTTTTTATAGAAGTTTTTAAAGTTATGAGTAAGTACAGATTTAAAAATTTTAAAAACAATATTTTATACTATTCAATTATTTTTAAAATATTCTTCACCTTTAATCGATGCCGCCATTCACTTGAACTCTACAAAAAGGCAAAGATTGCATTGGTAGGTTACGAAATGCTTTTCCCTAAAGCCTTAGCTCTCGCATTAGAGTCTTTTAATATAAAAACTGTTGCGAGTTTAGAACGTTTCTTAGTTCCTTATATTAATAATAAAACATTCATTTTAAATACTTTATTTTCAACATCTGAATCTTCATCTAGGATTATTCAAAATTCTGATAGATTTGTAGTAAATAATATTTTTCCAGTTGGGCAAGTACGTACAGACCATTTTTTTGATAAAAGTTTTTTAAAACCGAAATGTGAAAGAAGCATAGTCATTTTAGATTATTTCATAGAGTTAAATTCTATTGAGGAAAAATTCAGGGTAGTGACAAATTGGAAAAACGATTTCAAGTTTAGAAATGAAATTCTATCTTTGGCCGAAAATCATCAAGACATAAAGTTTACTTTTCGAGGCAAGAATGCTGATTGGTATTATAATAATGCCCATTCCAATATAAAATTAAAATGTGATAGACTGCCTAACGTAAAAGTTGATAAAGATTATTCAATAGATCACTGGAAATCATATCACTTATGTTCCTCAGCAGATCTTATTATTGCTCGACCAACTTCATTAGCCGAGGAGTGTGTTTCAATGGGACTGAATGTTATTGTTCTAGATTATGGAACTAATTATACAACACAAGTATCTGAATTTTTGCCTGATTTATTAAAAAATTATTATTGTAATTCGTATGACCAACTAAAAGAGATGTTTGAATTTTGGAGAAAAAATAATTACATTTTAACCAAGGAAAAAAAAAATAAAATTAAAAAAGAAATATTTTCTAATTTAACTGACGGTAAGGTAAAGCACCGTGTACAAAAACATTTAAATGAAATTTATTATATGTCCCAATAAATTTTTAAAAATATTGATCTTATAAAACTAAACTTAAAATATTACAATTTATTCAAAAATATACCTCTAAAAACATATCATTAGAAATAAGTTTTTAAAGTTCTGCATAGGAGGCTATTTCTATTTTTTTAGTTAAATTTGATGTTAAATTAAAAACTTGAAAGTTATTATTTAATCAGTCAATCTTTTCAAGGTGTTAATGCTGTAATTAAAAAGTAAATTATGAAGAAATTTAAAAAAAAGTTTGATAATAATTACCTCGTATTATACTAGTGAAATTTCATTTGAAATTAAAAAAATAAAAATTAAAAGCAACGTGCTTCAAATATTTCCTAAAATTAAATTAATAAAGATATGAAAAAAATAATTTTGATTGGATCTGGAGGTCATTTTAATTCTTGTGAAGATGTAATTACTTCTGCAAAAAAGTTTAAAATAGATTTTATAATAGATAAAAAAGAAAATAATAAAATTAATTACAAAGTATATTTGGAAAAAAAAATTGTTAAGAAATACAATTTTAAGAGAAAATTAATACATATTTCTGTAGGGCAATTGAGGTTAGGAAAAAAAAGAAAACAATTATATGAATTTTATAAAAATAAAGGTGGAATATTTCCAGTTATTAAATCAAACAAATGTTATATATCAAAAAGTGCAAAAATAAATGAGGGGACAATAATAATGAACCACGTAACTGTTAATTCAGGGGTAGTTATAGGCAAAAATTGTATTATAAATACGGGTTCGATAATTGAGCACGATGTTATAATTGAAAATAATGTTCACATAGCTCCGGGAGCAATACTTTTAGGCGGTTGCATTATTAGGCAAAATTCATTTATCGGGGCCGGTAGTTTGGTTAAACAAAATAAAGAGGTTTATAAAGACTCGATTATTAGTTCCAAAAAGTACATTAGATAATGAAAAAAATTTTAATAGTAGGAGGAGGCGGTTATATTGGTACTGTCTTATCGGCATATTTACTAAGTAAAAATTATAGCGTCGTATCTTATGATAATTTTATTTATAATCATAAACCAAGTATAAAAAAAATAAAAAATAATAAGTTTAAGAATGTAAATAAAAATATTTCTAAAAAAATTGAAAAAAAAGATTTTCAAAATTTTGATGCAATAATTATTCTAGCTGGTTTAGTTGGTGATCCAATCACAAAAAAATATAAAAATTTATCAAAACAAATAAACCTAAAGGGTATTAAAAATATTATTAACAAATGTAAAAATCTTAATTCTAAATTTATTTTTATTTCTACATGCTCAAATTATGGATTTTTAAAAAATAAAGTTGCGAATGAAAAAACAAAACTTAATCCTATTTCTTTATACGCCAAGCAAAAAGTTGAAATTGAAAAGTTTATATTGAGCTTAAAAAATAAATCGAAATTTAAACCAATTATTTTAAGGTTCTCAACAGCATTTGGTGTTTCATACAGACCTAGATTTGATTTAACAATTAATGAATTCGTATTAAGAGCAAAATTAAATCAAACTTTAGAAGTTTATGATCACAAGACATGGAGACCATATTGTCATATAAAAGATTTTTCAAAAATAATTTATAAATGTATAAATTATAATAATCCAAAAATTTTTTATCAGGTTTTTAATGTTGGATCTAATAAGAATAATTTTAGAAAAATAGATATAGTTAAAAAAATTCAAAATTACCTACCAAATTTTAAATATAAAGTGGTTCAAAACTCTTTAGATCCTAGAGATTACAGAGTCAGTTTCAGTAAATTAAAAAGATTTTTTAAAATAAAACAACTCATCTCTGTTGATTATGGAATTAAAGAACTGATAAATTATTTGAATTCTCAAAAAAATAAAAAAAAATTTATTAAATGTGGAAACTTTGAAATTAAGAAATAATGAAAATATTTTCTTTGCATGAACCTAAGTTAGATGGTGATGAGATATTTAATGTCAATAAATGCCTTAAAACAGGATGGCTATCACCATCTGGAAATTTTGTTAAAATTTTTCAAACAAAATTAGAGAATTTTACAAAATCAAACCTGGTTTTAACAAATAGCGGAACATCCGCACTTCATTTGAGTCTTATATTATCTAATGTTAAAAAAAATACCGAAGTCATGGTCCCAACCATGTCATTTATTGCAACAATAAATGTAGTATTATATCTTGGTTGTCATCCAATTTTTTTTGATTGTCAAAAAAATAACCCCAATTTAGATATTTTTAAAGTTATTCAATTTCTAAAAAAAAATACCTTTAGAAAAAATGGTAATACCTATAATAAAAAAACAAAAAAGAAAATTTCGGCTATTATTTTAACACATGTATTCGGTAATGTTTTGGAATTTAATAATTTAAAAATAATATGTAGAAAATATAATATTAAAATTATTGAGGATGCGGCTGAGGCATTAGGATCAAAATTTAATAATCAATCTCACGCTGGCACCCAAGCTGATTTTGGAATTTTATCATTTAATATTAATAAAATAATTACATCATCTGGCGGTGGCGCAATATTTATAAAAAGTAAAAAAGATTTTTTGAGAGCAAAATTATTGATAAAGCAAAGTAAATTTAATGACATTTTTTTTCACCATTCAGAAGTTGGTTATAATTATGGTATGTCAAATATATCTGCAGCTATAGGATTTTCACAATTAAAAAAAATTAAAAAAATATTAAAAATGAAAAAAAATATCTATCTAAATTATAAGAAAATTTTAGACTCTAAATTTACAAATATTAAAATGGTAGAACCAAGTAGAAAATCGAATTATTGGCTTAATGCAATATTAATTGAAAATAATAGTTATCAAAATTTAAAGGTATTAATTTCAAGATTAATCAATCAAGGTATTCAAGCAAGACCAATCTGGTATCCCTGCCATAAACAAAAATATTTAAAAAATTTTCAACAGTACAAATTAGAGAATGCTGATAAAATTTATAAAAAAATTATTTGTTTACCAAGTAGTTATTTTTTAAGTAAAAATAATATATTTAGAATTTCGAGAGTATTTTTAAATGAAACAAAAACAAAAAAATCATAGGACAAATATTATTGCTGAAATAGGTGTTAATCATAATGGTGATTATGAAACAGCTAAAAAACTTATAAAAATTGCAAAAATATGTGGAGCAGATTTTGCTAAATTTCAAATGTATGAGCCTGATGAAATGGTTACTGATTCTGCAAAAAAAGCAAATTATCAAAATTCTAATATGGGTAAAAAATTAACACAGAAAAAAATGTTAAAAAAATATTATATGAACTTTAAAAAAATAAAAAATCTAAAAAATTATTGTGATAAAATAGGTATAAATTTTATGGCTTCTGTGTTTGATGAAATTAGCCTTAGAAATTATCTAAAATTAAATCCCAAATATCTAAAATTACCTTCTCCAGAAATAAATAATTATTTTTTAATTAATAAAATAAAAAATATAAAAAAAAAAATTTCAGTTTTGTTTTCAATAGGAATGTCAAATACAAAAGATATTTTAAATTTTTATAGGGCAATGGGAAAAAAAGAAAATCTTGTACCAATGTATTGTGTTAGCTCGTACCCAACAAAAATTTCAGAGGTTAATTTAAAAAAAATAATTTCTTTAAAAAAGAATTCTAAAACATTTGGTCTTTCAGACCACACTGAAAGTTTTGAAACCTCTATAATTTCTACCTTTTTAGGAGCTAATTTTATTGAAAGACATATAACTTTAAATAAAAATCAAAAAGGTCCAGACCATTCTTCAAGCTTGGATCCAAATCAATTCAAAATGTTTATTAATTCAGTTAGAAATACTGAAACTCTTGTTTCAAATAAAAAAATAGAGGCACATGAAGAACACAAGAATAAAAAATATGTGAGAAAGTTTTTAGTAGCAAAAAAAAAAATTAATAAAGGTGAAAAGTTTAGTTTTGAAAATGTTACCTGTAAAAGATCAGGTAAAATAGGTTTAGATCCATTTAGTTTTGTAAAAATAAATAATAGAAAATCAAAACGCAGTTTTACCAAAGACGAACTGATTAAATGAAAATTTGTTTTTTCACAGGATCAAGAGCTGAGTATGGATTAATAAAAGATATTTTTAAGGAACTTAAAAAAAAAAATTTCCATGTGGACTTAGTTGTATCTGGTTCTCATTTTTTGAGGGAGTATGGGTTTTCTTATAAAGAAATTTTATCTGATAATATTAAAATATCTAAGAGTATTAGAATAAATCTTAAAAGAACTACATCTTATAATATCACAAAAATGTTTGCAAAAACTGTTGAAAAAATAAATCTATATTTAAAAAAAAAAAAATTCGATTTATTTGTTGTAGTTGGCGATAGATACGAAACTTTTGCAGCATCAATTGCAGCATACATAAATAATATACCCATTTGTCATTTTCATGGTGGCGAGTTATCTTTTAATTCTTTAGATGATAACTTTAGACATTCAATTAGCAAACTTTCAAAAATACATTTTGTTGCACACAAAAATTATAAAAAAAGGTTATTACAATTAGGAGAAAATAAAAATAATATTATTATCAGCGGAGGTCTTGGTGCAGATGCTGTAAAAAAAGTTGAAATTTATTCTAAAGACAAATTAAAAGAAATATTAAAAATAAGCAAAGTATATAAAAAATTGATTGTAGTAAATTATTATCCAGAAATACACACACTAAAAAAATCAGAAGAAAGCTTAACAAGTATATTTAAAACAATATTACATTTTAAAAACGTATGCTTCGTCTTTACGTTGCCAAGCATTGATACAAATGTTGATATTTTTAAAAAAAAAATTATTGATTTTTCTTTAAATAATCAAAACTGCAAAGTCTTTGCTAATTTAGGTCAAAAAAAATATTTTTCACTCCTCAATTCAAGTAATTTGATGTTGGGAAACTCTTCAAGTGGAATATTGGAAATGCCAAGTTTTGCCAAATATACACTAAATATCGGTGAAAGACAAAAAGGTAGAATTTTTTCAAAAAGTATAATCCAAACTGAACCAAATCCTAAAAGTTTAATAAAAAATATTAATAAATATATAGATAAAATATCAAGATTTAAAAATCCTTTTTATAAATCAAACACAATTAGAATTATAATGAATAAATTTATTCAGATGAAAAAAAATAGAAATTTATTAAATAATTACAAAGAATTTTTAGATATAAAATAACTATGAAAAATTGGAAAAAATCTATTATGAAAATAGATTCAACAGTTTATGCAGTTATAAAAAATCTAGAGTCCACAGGTTTACAAATTGTGCTGGTGGTAGATAAAAATTTAAATTTTATAGGAACAATTACAGATGGAGACATAAGATCTCATATACTTAAAGGTATAAATTTGAATCAGGACATTAAGAATATTGTAAATCGAAAATCAAAAGTCGTATCGGAAAAGATGAATTTATTATTTGTCGAAAAAATGATGAACCAGCATTCAATAAATCACATACCAATAATTAAAAAAAAAAAAATAGTTGGCCTACATAGCAGGAAAGACAAAGTTAATACACAAGAAATACCAAATAAGTTCTTGATTATGGCAGGTGGCAGGGGCAAAAGGTTAAGTCCTATTACAAACACTATCCCTAAACCTTTATTGAAATTTAAAAAAAAAACATTACTTGAAAGCCTTCTTTTAAAAGCTAAAGAAAGTGGATTTAAAAATATTTATATATCCGTTAAATATTTGAAACAGAAAATAATAAATAAAGTTGGAGATGGCAAAAAATATGGATTAGAAATAACTTACCTTCACGAAAGAAAAGCATTAGGAACAGCAGGTTGTATAGCCTTTTTAAAAAATAAAACTAACTTACCGATAATTATTACAAATTGTGATATAATTTCAGAGTTAGATTATCAAAAACTATTATTATTTCATTTAAAAAATAAGAACGATTTAACAGTTGTAGTTAAAGATCACAAATCTACAAATCCTTTTGGTCAAATAAAAATTCACAAGAGTAAAATTATTGATATTATAGAAAAACCAATTTCCATGTCATTTGTTAATGGAGGGGTTTATGTTTTAAATCCAAAAATAATTAAATTAATTAAGAAAAACAAATATTTTGATATGAATAATTTAATAGAAATGCTTTTAAATAAAAAAAAGAAGGTTGCCCCATATCCCATAACGGATAAATGGCTTGATGTCAGTAACTTATTAAAAAAAAATTATGAAAAATAAAAAGTTAATTTTTTTAAAAAATAAATTTGAGAAGAATGGATGGGTTGTCCTTAGAAAACTTTACAAACAAAGTGAGATAAAACTAATTGCAAAAGCTATTAATGAATATTTGAAAAATCAAATAAAAAAAGAAGCAAAACCTAGAAATATTAATTTTGTTGGAAAAAGTAAAAATTTAAATTCGATAAATTCATTTCATAACCTAAATAATTGCAAAAAAATTAAATATTTGTCGTCTTCACATAAAATTACTAAAATTATTTCCTTTTTTTTAGATAGTACACCAGAATTTAGATCATGCGAATTCTTTGCAAAACCCGCAAAATTTGGATTGCCATCACCAAACCACCAGGATAATTATTATTGGGGTGTAAAGGGATCTAATGCCTTAACTATATGGATTTCATTAGATAAATCATATAAAAAAAATGGTGCAGTTCATTATTATAATGGAACTCATAAATTTGGTATTTTAAAACATAAACCTTCATTTGCAAAAGGTAGTTCGCAAAAAATCTCTGATGAAAAATTTTTATTGCAGTTTAAGAAGAGTCAACCAGTTTTGTACCCAGGGGATGCATTAATACACCATTCCTTAGTGGTTCATGGTAGTGAAGCAAATCACTCAAATGAATCAAGAAGGGGCTGGACAATCCAGTTTAAGGATAAGAAAGCAAAATATGACAAAGAACAAATTTTAAATTATGAAAAAAGTTTATATAAACAAATTAGCTCAAGGTTGTGATCTAAATGCCAGGTTTTGAATTAATAAATAAAGAAGAAAAAGAAGCAGTATCAAGTTTATTCAATGAAGGAGGCATACTATTTGCGCATGGGTTTGAGAAACAAAGAAAAAAATTTCATGTTAGGGAATTTGAAAAAAAATTTTCGAAGTTTATTGGCTCTAAATATGCTTTAGCAGTATCTTCTGGGACGGCAGCAATAAAAATAGCTTTAAAAGCATTAGGGGTAAAATCTGGCGACGAGGTAATAACACAATCTTTTAATTTTATTGCTACTGTAGAGGCAATTCTTGATATTGGTGCAAAACCAGTAATAGCAAATGTGAACGATACTTTAAATATTGATCCTAATGATTTGATCAAAAAGATAACTAGTAAAACAAAAGTTGTTATTCCAGTGCATATGTTGGGATATTCCTGCGAAATGGACGAAATTAATTCCATATGTAAAAAATATAAAATTAAAGTTTTAGAGGATAATTGTGAGTCTTTAGGAGCAAAATTCAAAAAAAGAATGTTAGGCAATATATCCGAAATTGGAGTGTTTAGTCTAGATTTTGGAAAAACCATAACTACAGGTGAAGGTGGAATTATAACTACAAACAATAAAAAATATTATAATTTTTGTAAAGAATTTCACGATCACGGACACAAAAATATTGCTGGCATACCTAGAGGATTAGATAAAGTGTCTAATGCCGGATTTAATTATAGAATGACGGATATTCAAGGATGTATAGGCAAAGTACAGTTATCCAAAATAAATAAATTATTACAAGATAATAAAAGGAAATATTCTGTACTAAGTTTAAACATAAAAAACTTTAAACACAGAGTTTTACCAAAAAATTCAAAACCAAATTATGATACTTTTATTTTTTTTGTTGAAAAAAATTATCAAAAGAAAAAAATTTTGAAAATATTAAAAAAATATAAAGTTAATACAAAAAATTTACCTGATGCAATTAAGTGGCATTGTTCAGCATATTGGAAACACATCTTTAGTTCTAAAGAATTGGCAAAAGTAAAAGGAACCAGAAGAATATTAGAAAAATCAATATCAATTCCAATTTTTTATAAAATTAAATTACAAACATATAAAAAAATTTCTTTTGAAATTAATAAAATCTAATGATCAAATTAGATGATTTTATATTTGTTGTTCCAGCAAGAAAAGGGTCAAAAGGAATAAAAAATAAAAATATAATCAATCTAAGAGGAAAAAAATTAATTGAATATACTTTCAAAAATTTGGTAAAGATAAATAGAAAAAGAAAGTTTGTTTTAACAGACTGTAATAAGATTAAAAAAATTGCAAAAAAATATAATCTTGATACTAATTATGTTCGACCAAGAAATCTTTCGGGTGATAAAATTAATATAATTGATACTTTGCTTCATTTCGATAAATTTATAAAAAATGTTATAAAGTTTAAATATTATGTAATTCTTCAGCCAACATCACCATTAAGAACAAAGAAGAATATATTTGAAGCTTTAAAATTATTTAATAAAAAAAAGTTAGAGAGCTTATGCTCAATCTCACCTTCATTTGAGCATCCATACGATACAATAAGTATATATAAAAAAAAGACCAAACCATTTCAAAGTAATAATACTTCAAGAAGGCAATTGTATCCTAAAAGCTATTATATTAATGGTGCAATCTATGTTTTTAACAAAAAATTATTGAAAACATATAATATTATTTCAAAAAAAAAACATGGCTATTATACAATGAAAAAAATTAGATCTATAGATTTAGATGATTATCAAGATTTAGAGATTTTAAAAAAGTTAATAAAATAATTTATACTAGTTATAAATTTGTTATTTATGATGTATATATTTACTGATTTAAATCAAATAGGTATTAAATTTTTTAAGTGAAAAATAAAAGTTATCACAAATTTGTTTTTGATGAGAATAAAAGAAAATATATTGGTAATTTTGATGATATGTATCAATTTGAAAAAACTGACCCTTGGCAATGTTCGGATTTATCAAATTCAGTCAAAAAAATTCATTCTGCAATATTAAACACATATAATTTTAATACTATTTTAGACTATGGCTGTGGAAAGGGCGTTTTCACGCATACATTAAAAAAAGAAAATAACAAAGTTTATGGCGTAGATATTTCTGAAAATGCTATTCAAAAAGCCAAATTAGCTTATGCGGACAAAGTCAATTTTTCAACAGTATCAGAAAAACATTGGAACAAGAGAAGCTACGATTTAGTAGTCTGTTTAGAGGTATTGTCATATGTTAAAGAATATAAAAAACTTCTCCAGAATTTTGCAATTAAAGGAAAATTTTTATACTTGAGTCTATATATTCCAAAAAAGCCAATAGGGTTTGTAAAAAATGTTGATGGATTGATTAATTATTTGAAAATGTTTTATTCAATTAAGATAAAAGTTATATATAATGACCAAAGCATATTTATATTTGCAAAATCAAAAAAATACAAAAGTATTAGAAAATAATTATCAAAAAATTTAGCTTTAATTTAAGATTAAGTTAAGAATTTAAATTATAATGAAAAAAAAAACCATTTATAACAGGAACGTTAAACCTGGTTTCGCTCAATATAAAAATATGGTTCGTGAGTTTAGGCCATACTTGATGTCAACTAATGATGAGAATTTTAAAAACAAAATAGTTAATACTGACAGATTGGGCTTTAGGAAAACTTTTTATAAAAATAAATTAGTTGGAATAGATGAAGCTAGCCGTATAAAAAAAGAGCAAAATATTATAGTTGGAAATAGTACTGCTTTTGGTGTCTATACCACATCAGACAAAAAAACTATTCAATCATATTTATCAGCTATGGGTAAATTTTGTTATTCTATGGCAATCAGGGCTGGAACCAGTCATCAAGAGCTATTGTCATTCATAAAGTTCAAAAGATTTTTTCCAAGAATAAAAAATATAATAATTATATCAGGACTTAATGACCTAGTTTTAGCTGCTGATAAAAATTCAAAATATTATAATGATTTTGGAGGAGTTATTGACAATGAGAAAATAGCTTATGATTTTTGGATGCAAACCAATTTATTTGATAATGTTTCTTGGGCTTTAGGGAGAAATAATTTTTTTTATTATGTGAATGTTTTATGTAAAAAATTTAAGTTATTTAGATTTTTTCTTTCTTTAATTTTTTCAAATTTAAAAACAAATAAATATAAAAAAAAAATGAAAAATAATTTAAAACAAAATTATGATAAGAAATTAAATAACATAAAAAAAATAATTGAAAATGATTTTCAAACATGGTCAATTATACAAAAACAGATGAAAGTGAATGTAATTTATTTATTTCAGCCTGTAATTACTTGGACAAAAAGAAAACCCACAAAATATGAACGCGATATCACAAGGATAGAAAAAAGTAGATTTACAAATTACTTTGAGAAAGATTTCACAAAGAAAAAAATATATTTAAAGCATTCATATTTTATCAAACAATTATGCAAAAAATATTCAATTAAATTTTTTGATCTTAATCTTACAGTTTTAGACCCAAAAAAAAATATAGATTTTTTTATTGATACAGTTCATTTAAGCGATTATGGAAATTTATGTATTGCAAAAACTATTTATAAAATTCTAAAAAAAAAGTTATAAAAATTTTATATTCATTTAACGCATCTTTTATTATACTAACTCAATATGTCCATAAAAAAAAAAGACATATTTCTATTGGCTGACTCAGTTGTAGATTTAAGATTTATTTACGAAATACTAAAAAAAAAACATAATGTAACATGGGTTTTTTATTATAAAAAAAATATT
>Ga0163109_10001858_pt1 | contig 16601 bp, 12 predicted proteins | sample CRUFie1St13metaG_FD_108704 | JGI IMG/M metagenome (GOLD analysis project Ga0163109, IMG submission 108704) | Marine microbial communities from the Costa Rica Dome - CRUD Field 142mm St13 metaG | ecosystem: Environmental > Aquatic > Marine > Oceanic > Photic zone | place: Costa Rica: the Eastern... | reverse complement strand
GTGAGGCTTGTGAGAATACGATATCTTTGATATCTTAGGATCTGATACCTTCATGCGGGGCTACCTTCGTTCATATTTTCCCCTATTTACAGTATATACTTTGGTAGCTTCGCTCTTTTATTTGTTCCTTTCTTTTTCTTCCTCTTCAAGAGCATCAAAGTAAGCACCATTAAACTCTTTCATAATCTTTAATCTTTCAAAATCTAATTCGTCATATATTTTGTAATATTTGACCGGATCCTTTTCATAATAATCTTGTCTTGCCTCTTGCATAAGTTTCTTATTTTCTAGTAGAAGTTCTTCGACATAGTTTACTAAGCTGTTGTTTCCATATTTTCTTGTAGCATATCTATTTAATAAATTACCAAGGCTTGCTTTACCTGTATCTCCCCCAACTCTCTTAAGGAAGTCTTCTGCATCTTCTCCCGGTTCTAAAGCTTCACTTAATTGTCTGTATGCAAACTCAATATCTTTTACTTTCTCAATGTTTTCGTAAAACATCTGCATATCTTCTGAGTCTCTAGGTGAAACTGTTAACCTTCTCAAAAAAGGTATCTGGTCTGATCTTGGTCTATCTGGAGAGAACAATAATTGATAGGATCGTTTTGTGGTTCTTCCGATACCACCGGTTGCGTAATCTAGGAGATACTGAATAACAGCTGGATCTATATCAATATCACCGCTATAGAATTCGTTTCCACCGGAAGCATCATTAATACTTCTAGTAATTCCTTGAATAAACTTCAACACCCTTTTGTTTTCGTTGTATGACCTAGGATCTCTTTGACCAAACCTTGGTTCAAAATATATTGGTGTGCCAAAATGATCTCTATTAGCTAATAACTCAGCCGCAGGTTTTGCAAATGTTGGTGTGACAGATATACCTAAATCTCTGATAACTGATCCCTCGTTTATTGAAACAGAGATCGGAGCATAGTTATGCATTAATGACTCACCTAAATCAAGCCCAGCTTTTGCTAATGATTTGTCATAGTTATCCAATATGTTACCCATCATTAATTCAGCAGTAACTCTTCCTGTGTTTGCAAATACAGCATAACCGTATGGCATTGGGATACCGAGCCCTATTGGGTACTTTCTTCCATCTTTGCCAACAACATTGTACTTAGAGCCAGATCCCCATTTTTCTATTTCTACTTCTCCGTCAACAAATTTTACATTTGGGAATAAGAAAATATATTTAGTTTGTTTTTCCCATTCAGATATTTTGTCGTAATAAAGCCTTCCATCTTCATCTTCTCCGCTTACCAATATGTTGTATATCGTGGATACATTTCCAACACCATACAAGCCTGCCAATACTTTAAGTTTTCTTGAAGATACTTGTCCGGGTTTTAGTCCTCGTAAAACATTTACTGTGCCTTGAATACTTGCATTAAAGAACATATACAAAGCATTAGCAGTTGGACCCATTGTTCCCATTCTATTAAAGTTAATTGTTAGGTTTTTTGCTAACGCTGCGGCTCTTTCATAAGCTGCTGGAGTAGCGTTTTCTAATCCACCAAAAGATTCAATGTATCCCTCAAAAGCAGTAAATCTTGCCGCATTCTCAATTCCAGAGTTAAGTCTTTCAATAACAGCAAACACTGATTTGTATGCTGATTTAGCATTGCCTTTAAAGTTTCCAGAATACATGTCTCTTAAATCTTGGAATTCTTTAGTAAGTTGTTCTATTGTTTTTTGTTCGATATATCCGGTTTCTCCGCCAAACTCTTTAAACTTTCTGAGTAATATTTGTTTTCTTGCCATATCGTCAGACAATCCATATTTTTCTTCAACAGCAGCTACAACCTCTGGTGTTATGTCTGTGCCCTGTGAAGCAATAGTATCAAGCTCATTTTTAATAGCATCTGCATTTAAAGATCTAGACTTTTCAAACTTAACAAGATTGATAGCATTGGATAAAATATTTTTTGATGTGTAATATTTTTTAGAAATCTCTAAAGCTTTTGCTCTGCCTCCGTCAATCTCCTCTTCAGCCATTAAGTTAAAGTAACCTGTTTGTACATCTCTTAAAAAGTTATTAACCATAAACGCTGGGTCAAGAGATGTATTGACCATAGATAAGTATCTTGTAATTGCTCTAGCACCCTTCATGAAGACATGACTAACCTCAGAATCAAAATTATCAAACCCACGAGCAAGTCTTTCGTCATAAACCTCTACATACTTTTGCTCACCATTTTCTTTGAAACCTATTCTTGATTTTCCTTTCACAGAATCCCATGCTGCATCAACTTTTTTGATTTGACCAACATCCTCAGAAACACTCCATAAATCACTTGGGAAAGCTCTAGCTAATTCTGCTAACGATTTAACGACCCTATTTTTCTCGCTTGTAATAGCTGCTCCGGTAGCCTGAACAATTGATTGTTGTAATGGCGAGTCTGCTAAAGACTCCCTACCTTTTGCTGCTTTAATAAGCTGTCCTGAAACAGTCATCTGGCTGTTAATTAAATTGTTTCTTGTTTTTGGTCTTTTTAATTCTCTCCCGGTATCGGGGTCGATAAGAGTATCTTCTGCATAACCAACTAGAGGAACATAATATTTATATCTAGCTGACCAATCCTGTATTAATTCTTCTGCGATTAAACCAGACTCGGATAATGTTTCTCTTGTTTTTTCTAATAAAGGTCTATGAAAATCTTCATAAGCTTTTAGTAGGTTTTTGCCTTTTGTAAAACTGCCTGTTGCTTCTTGTTTTTTAAGATCATAAATAACACCGTATTTTTTTAGAGTTATTACTGCATCCTCTGTTGTAATACCAGAACCTGACTCTGCTTTTGCAAGTTTGTTTTTGGCAGTCGTAAGCTTTCCTTTAGCAATAGCAATGTCTTGTTTGCTTGAATCAGGATTTTTTTGGACCTGTTTTAAATTCTGTTCTGCCTCTTTTACTTTATCTTCAAAAAGTGTTGGCAGATATGCATTTCTTTCTGGGGCATGCAGGTTATATATGAAGTGGTTATATTGCTCTTCTGATATACCTTTGCTTGTAAGGAACTCAAGAAGTGGCTCATAATAATCTTCTCTGATGTCTCTTAACAGATCTTTAACCCTTCCCGGGAAAATATCAGTTTGTGTTGATACTCTCCAATCTCTTGAATCTGGGTCTACACCAACATCCTTAAGTTTTTGTACTATGACATTGTTACCAAATTGCTCCAAAATACTTTCTTCAATTGTCCACAATCTACCAAATTTATTTGCAACTGTGATGTTGAAGTCTTCCATATAATTTGCAAAACGACCAACCTCTGGTAAAGAGAAATTACCATCTGGATCTGGACCCTTTGGTGGTGCTGGCGGTGTTGGTGGGGTTGGAGGCTCTATATTATCAAGAGCCGCATCAATCGCATCAGATTGCTCTTTAGGTATGTCTTGTTCTTTTGCTTTAGGCTCTAAGCTTCTTGCTGAGGACTCTGATCCTGTGGTTGGGAAGGATCCATCTGGACCTCTTTCTGGGGACTCATTTCTGTATTTGTCATAGATCGCATCGACTTTTGACCTGATACCATCAAGCCTTTTTCGTATGCTTCCTTTCGCAAGTCGCCCTTGTAAGTAACCTTCTCCATCCGGATTATCTCTCCAATTATTAGTTAGATACTGTGTATTATACTTAATGCCATGTGCTGAATCAAACCCAACACCCTCTATAGCTATAGATGACATAGCCCTCTCTATCTTATTATCAAAGTCTTCTACAATTTTGCCATTGAATTTAAAGTTGATAATAGATATGCCGCTTGCATCCATCTGAGTAAAGCCATCAATCCCTTCAGCTTGCAGGGCAGCATTAATTTGTTTTCTAAGCATTGATGAAATCTCAATGTTATCGCCTGTTGTTGTATCAAGAAATCTAATTACAGAGCCTGAATTAACACTTTCATTAGATAGATCTGCTATATCTTCATCTAAAATGCTCTCATTGGAGGAGAAGTATGGCACTGCATCTTGTCTAAAGACATAGCCCCATGCTCTCAAGAAATCATCTGCAAATTCTAAATCACGCTCACTAAATTGTTGCTCTCCTTCTACTTTCTCCAAGATAAGATTAGCAAGAATGTTTGGATTTATCTTGCCATCATATGCACCAAAGCTGTGTGAGAATTTATAAAGACCTGTACCGGGAAGTAGATTAAGTATTTCATTCCTTCCCTCTGATGTCGTAATAACATCAAGAAGTTCTTTTGTCATTTGTGCTTTCTTTCTATCAGATAGTTTCTCTGCAAAAGCAAACTGTTCTAATGATTGTGTTGGTATCACTTCAGCTGTAACAACGCTAGAAGCTTTTTCCAAAAATGTTTCATAACCAACATACTCAGCTGGCTTACCTTGCTCTTGTAGTTGTTTATTTCTTACATAAGTCCAAAGTACAGCCTGCATCTCCATTGGAGATAGGTTGTCATTATTTTTTTCATTAAATATTTTTGTGGCTTCTTTGATGACAGCTGTACCGTATCTATGATGAGATAATTGTCCTTGACCCTTGTCAAATCCTAATAATTTAAACATCCATGTGTCCATGGTTACCGCATCTGGGTTTTTACCTGTTAGATTTTCATAAAAGCTTTGAAGCTTCCAGCCAACACCCTCTAGCTTTTGTCCAAAGTCTGGTGCCTCTAATGCTGCCTTAGCAAACTTACCAGCCTCTGGCTGGAATCCCGGTAGGGGATCTGCCCCTTTTGCCATAGCAACTAAAGATCTTAATGTGTATGCTAAATTTGTTTCTACCGGTGTTTGTGAAGAGTATACTGTTAGCAGTCGCATTACATCTTCTTTTAGTTTTGCGTTGCCCTGCACAAGCTTGTCAACTTCTTCGTTTACATTTTTGTACCAATTTCTACTTTCATCAATTAAAGATAAATCTTTTTGTTCTGCAAGCTTGACCAAATCATTGGCAAGTTTATTGAAATCTTTTTGTGTGTTTTTAAATACTCCGGGTTTTATTCGTGGAGCACCATCAAAGGTGCCATCTGATTTAGGTGAAAGATCACCTATTGGAATATAGTTTACTTGTTCTGTAGGTCGAATGTCGTCTGGGTCTTGTCTGACAACATCTCTTTCCATTCCTCTACCGGTTCCCCGCTGCTGAGAGCCGCTTTGAGAATATCGATCAGGGACTCTTCTGGAGTATACTTGAGAATCTGCATCGGCACGAGGTGATTGAAACGCATCTCGTATTCCGAAGCCAACTTGTGAAAATCTGTTATTAGATACTGCATTCTCTATTCCTTTTATAAGTTTTGTAGTTTCTGGAGCATTTTCCTCAAAAAACTTAGGGTTATTGTAATACAAACCAAACGCTTGTGCGAATAACTCTGATTTAATAAATTCATTGAGACCTTGATCCAACATCTGAATGTTGCCTTTTTGATCCATATAAGTCTGCTTACTTACAGGTGTGCCACCACTTTCCGACCACTTAACCAAGTCAATCAATATTCTGTTAAATGGATAAGCAAGTGCACGACCAGAGAATTCACTAGCAAAATTGTCTGTTTGTGATTTGAAATACATGCTAAACATTTCTCTCATCACAGCACCACCTGTTTCAAACTTAAACGATTGTAATGACTGTATGGGTAGCTCAGTAATCTTATCAACGCCAAATTGTTTTTTGATTCTTTTGGTTTCAGTTTCAAAATTAATAAAATCAAATAAAGGCGAATCAGAAGAAAATGGTTTGCGATCTACATTTATGTTTTCACTTTGAGTAAAGTTATAGTCAAGGTGATGTGCGATTTCATGAACAAGCGTTTGTTGTAAATTAGCCTGAGCTCCATATGTAAGCTGACCAATATTGGTATTTTCATCCTCAAACCTATTTTTAATTGGTCCTGTGAATTTATTAGGTTGCAGCAAAACCCTTGAACTTAATGTTATTGTTGCGGCATTAGGTATATATAAACCGAGTGATGTTTGGTCTTTGGTGTTTGCTTTAAATTGACTGTGTACGCCTATAAAATTAAGCCCTCTTAAAGCTCCTTCTGGTAAGCCATTTTTAAATGCCGCATATAAAGCACGAGCAACAGCATCTGCTTCACCAGCATCTAAATCTCTAGCATTGCTATAATTTAAATCGGTAGAAAAATTTTGATAACTGTAAGTGTATTTTGAGGACTCTCCTTCACCTGCTTTATATGCTTGTCTAACCAAAGACTCAAAAGGGGCATCGCCAATGTCATAGGTATTTAATGGTTTTTCCTCAACAAAACCATCTGCATCTGTTTTATCAGTAGCTTCTTTAATGGTTATAAGCTCTAGGTTTTTACTATTCCAAGCTAAAGGATCAACAAATTTTTGCCTTACTGAATCTACCTCTGGTTTTACATCATTTAAAGCACTTTCAAGGGTTGCTTCACTTATCAATGTTGGCTCTGCTCCAGCCTCAAGAGCATAATCAATATCGTAATCTCTTATTTCTTGGTCGTTCTGTGGGTAAAAATTATCGTAATCTTTTTTAGATAACGGTTGTAATTCAGATTTTTTTTGAAATCTTGCAAGGTAAGATTGTAATACAGACTTATCTTCTTCTAGTTTACTTATTGTTGTTTCATTCTCAGTGGCATTAATTTGTCCGTTGATCTCAATAATTCTCTGGCTGACATCTTGATTGAATGTTTCTGGATCAATTAGCTGATCTACCCCCATAATATTTAAAACCTTTTTACCTTCCACTAGTGCATCTGCTAACTCATTACCATCTAAATCAGATATCTCTTGTTGCAATTGATTTGCGAGTTCTATCTCTTCCTCGCTCAGGCTCTCCGCTACAGGGTCATTTTTAATGATTTGTTGAGCAAGATATTCATCTGGTAACACTTCAGGCATTACAAAGTTATAGTATTGTCTGTTTGGTATAAATGGTTGTCCTGACTCATCTTGAGTCATTTGAACAATTGACCTTGCTCCCGGATCAAATTGTTTTGATGCATGTAAAAAACTAAATGTTTCATCAATAGATTTGTAACTTGCATTAACTCGTTTTGTTGCTGTATCAAGTTCTCTTCCTATTCTTCTTGCAATGTTTGGATCTAACTCATTTAATGTCGCTTTTATATCTGGAGCAAAAGCAGCAGTACCCTGCATTCCAATCATTCCACCTGCTCCAACAACAGTTGCTATGGATGTCATAGCTGCATTATCAAGCATAACATCTATCCAAGAAGGTCCATCATAGTTGGGGTTGTCTTTGTTTGCCCAAGCGAACCTAAGATCGGTGTTAACGCCACTCATTGCATTATTGGTTTCCTGAATAATGGTGTTGACATTCTCTGCACCAAGCTCTCTTATTACTGTGCCGAAACCATCCCTTACAAAAGTTTCAACATTGGCACCGTTTGCTTTCCAATATCTTTTTAAGGTTTTACTAACAAAAGGCATTGGGAAAGCCTCAGTGCCAATTTCTGCTAAAGCATTAATGGTAGAAACCTTGACTGCCTTTTCATGACTCAGCCCACTCATACGAGCTTGCCTGTATGATGATCCCATCTCGTAATACCCGAAAATCGGCAGCATGGGTAACATGTATGCTGGATTCTTTGTTGCCATAGAACCCAATATTGCTGGTGTCATAAGAATTAAACTATCAATTCCAGCCGATACAGTTTTTTCAAATTCAGAAAGATTTGAAGTTTTATTTATAGAATCAATTTGATTTTGCAATTCATTCCATTGATCTGCATTATCTTCAATAAAGTCAATATAGTTATTAACTATTTCTGCTTGTTTTTGTGGGGTGTAACTATTAAATATTTCTTCTTGTTCTGCCCTTGCACTTTCAAGTAAGTTTTGTTCTTGACCTCTAAGCATTCTTGATGCAGCACCCTCACCAAAAGCAATACCAAAAGAATATCTGGGTTTCTTAATACCTAGCTCCACCCTAAAGTCTTCTTCTTTGCCCATATATTGTTGATCTAAAACAAACTTCCTAAAGTTAGGAACAATTTTTTTTACAGAAGCGGATGTAACTTTAGGTAAACTTAGTGCTGGTTTATATGTTTGTTTGATTGATAGGGGTCCAAAGCCTAGCCCGGGTGTATCAAGAAAAGTATCAAAGAAAGATTCATCATCTTCTTTAATAAGACCTGTTGATTGATCTAACCCTAAAATGTCTTGAACAAGATCTTCTTTTTCTTCTTCGGGTATTAGGGAGAAGGGGTCCTGTATTCTGTTTTCATCTGCCACACTATTTCTACCTTAATGTTCTCTTTAAAAGTTCTAAAAGCTGATCATCTTGTAGTTCCGGATTGTTCGGAAATCTTGCTTTATATCTTAATGTTATAGTGTCAACCAAAACATCGATGTCTTGCTCTGGATATGCTTCTTTTAGTTTTGGTAAATAATTTGCTCTGCTTTCACCAGCTTGAATATCAATCCCTCTAAACTGAAACGCTTCTGCCCGTGTAGGTGTAGGTGATGGCTTGTTTTCATAGACGGTCCCAGACCTAAGTTCTTTTTCTAGTGTAGCCTCAGATTTAAGAGAGTTAAAAATTGCTTCATTTGGAAGTATACCTTCTTTTAAGCGATAGTGTTTTTTACCCTTGGTAAAGCCAAGGTCATCCACCTCGACATCCGATAACTCTTCAATACTAGAGGTTATATCTATACCCTTTTGTAAAAATATAGATATTGCTTCACTAGCACCTTCGTCATCGTTACCAAGTTTTTTTTGTGCTGATATTAGTGCTCGATCCGTTTGTATTCTCTCAGCAAGGGCTTTTTCATTGATACGAAACTGCTCGTTAGCTGCATCTTTAAATTTAAGTTCTCCCTCAACGGTTCTGGTTAATCTTTGCTCAAGCTTTTCATTGACAGCAGCAGCCATTTCAAGAATAGGTAGCTTACTTGGGTCAGTTATAGTATCCATCATGATTGTGCTTAATGACGAAGTTATGTCTATCATGTCTGTTAAAGATATTGATTGTGCATCAGTTCCAACCTGAGTTTCTCTTATAACTGATTTGCTGATGTCCGGTACAAATGATGTTTTTGTATACTCGTTTCCCTCATCATCGACATAAGTAAAATTGCCCTTAAGGATTGCTGAAGGCTTATTTGATTTTATGCTTTGTTCTTCAACCTCAAACGAATTAAAGTCTAACTCAATTCCTGTTATTGTTCCTTTGGTTCCATCCTCTGCTACATATCGCTTACCAATATATCCTCTGCTCTTCATTGAAAAAACTTCATTTAAAGATTGGTTATAATCACCAAGATTTAAATTTTCTAACATTTCTGGATTTTGCTGGATTTGTCTTACAAGCGGGTTTAAAACATTTAAAGCTTTTCCCATATCTGGTGTAAGTCCTTTTACTATATTGATATTTCCTTTTTTAACATCTTCATATGAAACATCAACGAGGTGATTGATTGCTACATCAATAGATGCAGTACCCATCAATGCGGGGTTGTTTTTTAATTCTTCTGCAAGATTAGCTAGTGAACCATAAACATATCTTCCTGCTTGGGCACTATTAAACATTTCTGCCTGCTCTGTATTCATTTTAGCTACTGCTAGTTCATTTTCTCTTGTATCAAGAATAAGCTGTCTTTCTTTTTTAGCAAATTCTTGCAATTCTGGAGACAGTTCAATGTCAATAAGTTGTGTTTGACGGTCTAATAACTCTGTTCTTGCTCTTGTTCCTTCTGTACCAGCAACCCTTTGCTCAATTGTTGTTGCTTGTTCAGCCTGCTCTACAGTTGTGCCTTCTGCAAAACCCTCAACCCCAAGATCAGCAACAGGCGTTTCCTGTGCTTCTCTTCGTTTTTGTTGATCTTCTAGCTGCTCTTCATAAATACTAAGCCTTCTCGCAGAAAGCATTAGGTTTAAGCCTTGATTAAATCCGTCACTAAATCCTGCCATAATTTATCCAAATAATTTTGCTGTAAGAAAACCTATGGCTGCACCGATAGCAGCACCTGCCGGACCACCGACTGATGCTCCTGCTCCAGCCATGTAACCAATAGCTGCACCTGATCCTGTTAATGTGCCAGCTGTGGTAGCCTCAGCCATTTCCTTTTGCTGTTTCAAACCTTGCTCTGCAATATCTTGTTGTGCCTCTATTCTGGCTGAACTTAATAATCCTGCATAAGCTTGTTTCTTTTGCTCTTGTCCTACTCCTAATAATCCTCTAGCCACCGCTGCCTCCTTGTAAAGCTGTTCTTTCTGTAAGTGCACTACCTAGTCCACCGGAAAGAACTTGTGTTCTTCTTTCTTCAGATCTCATTCTTGCCATATTTCTTGCAGCAACTGTTGCTGAAGTTTGAGACCTCTCAAGATCTCTATAAAAATTTTCTGTTTCTCTTAAGCCAAAGCCGCCCATTCTTCTTCTTTCTTGCCCGCTTAAGTTGGCGTACTGTCTAGCAACTGCCTGTTGTGCTCTACTAATTTCTTCTTGTTGTAATCCGCCAAAGTCTGTTGTCATTTGAGATATAAGATCTCTCTCAACCGGGAAGAATCTTGTAAGATAATCCTGAAACTCTGCCTCGTATAATTCTGCTAAAGTATCTTGTGCAGCGGTATCTCCTGTCCTAAAAGGATCTACATAAAATGGAGATGTTGTTTGTATTGGAGTATATCCCCTACCAAAATCTTCTGACATTCTAGTCTGAGGCATAATTCCCAAAGAACTGCCTTGATAGAAATTTGTCATAGGATCAGCCATTATTCACCTCCACCGAAAAGCCCTCCAGCCATTCCGATTCCAACTCCTGTTCCGACAGCCGAACCTAACATTTGTTGTCTGCCAAGATAATTTGATAAGCCTGTTTTAGCCTCTGCCGCTGCTCTTTTCGATGCGATATCTCCAACATCAGATAATCCTGATATTGCTTGACCAGCTTGACCTTGTCCCATTGCAATAATGTTTTGTAGCCCTTGATAGTATCTATCTGTTTGTCCTGACAGTGCTTCAGCTGTGCCTAGACCCATGCCTCTTGCTTGAGCTTGCCCCATAGCCTCACCTCTAGCTTGGAATTGTCCGGATGTAGGATCTACTCCTTGAGAAAAAGCTGCCCTTTCCATATCTCTTCTTGCAGCTTGAAATTGTGGTTGTTGTAATGCGTTTACGAAACCTGATACATTTTCAAATGCACTTTGATCAAGCATGCCGAATACATCCTGCATGAATTGATTTTCAAGGGGTACATAGTATTGTTGATAAAGATTAAATCTCTTTGCAGCAATGTTTGCCAAAGCCTTCTGAGAAGCTGTATCTTTAATTTTGGTGCTTCCGCCTCCTCCCATTAGATCTCCTTTTCTACTATATGATATTTAAGTTTATATCCTCTTATAGATAAAGAATTAACTAAGCCTTCCCATGGTGTCCAGAATTCTACCTTGGAACATCCTTTCTCTTCGGCTATTGTTTCTACTTCATCCATATATTTCTTTGCTGCTTCAGCCCTTTCATCAAAGGCAATCCACACTAATAAACTTTTACCCGGCTTAAAGATCAAAGGTTTCTCTTGCAATATAATAAAGCTATGTCGTGGTCTTTGGTTCAGATCCACATATAGCTCCGCTACTCCAGCTATTAATGATGCATAGACATCCTCAATACGCCACTCCGGCTGTGACTCATCCTTGATCTTTATAATACCGGGAAGGATGTCATCCCAATATAATCGTACATCAACTAGAGATAGCATTCTCATTGTAAGATACCATTAAATTTAACAATAATGTAGCCTTATATTACTAATTAGACGGAATCGGAGAAACTTCCTCTGGACCAAATATTTTCCAAGTAAATATGGCGTTAAGGCTTGTTTCGTCTTGTATAGCCTTATACCAATCAATAACCTGAGATTCTGTTAGGTCTTCAATTAAAATAAAATCAGAGGGTATCCCATTGTCTTTTATTGCAAATGGGCTAAATACTTTAGAAAAGTTTTCAGTATGCGTAACTGTATTGTCTGCCTGATCTGTGGCTGTTACCGCAACGGTTATCTCTGTAACGATAGCTGTATCATCATCTTTGCTTAAAGGTGTTGTGTGCACTCCAACATAAGCATAACTATAATCAAAATTATGTATTGCCATTATGCCTCCGAGAATCTATAAAAAGCGTATTGCACAGAAGAAAGAAATCTATTGCTACCATTTCCCTGTGCCAGAACATACAAAGCCATGGTAGAGCTAGTGCTACTTATTTTTCTTACTGACACATCTAATTGCACCATGTGACTAGTGCTTTGAAATCTATCTATTGCAGACCAAAATTGCGACTGACCTGAATGATATTGAGCAGAGCCACTATCTGCAATCGGAACATTCATACTAGCATTATTTGCATAAGCAAAATCACTCCTTAATTGAAAACTTGAACCTGCTCCATAAGTTCCATCTCCTATTACTATACTCAATGTCTTAACCTCACCATTACTTCCAAAGACACGAACATATCCTGTATAAATTCCTGTAGCTGTGCCAATATCCGCTATATGTACCAAACGCATAATGTTATTGTTAAACGGACCTACGCTAGATACAGTTCCTCTAGCAATGGGCAGGGTTAGATCAGTAACATTAATCTTGTCTGCTGTAATACTGTTAGATGCAATTCTATTAGCATTTAAGGTTCCTGCGTTAATCTTGATTGCGTTTAGATCATTAATTTTTGCATTTGTAATTTGTGCGTTCCCAATTTTAGCTGTCGTTATTTGTGCATCACCAATCTTTGCAGTAGTGATATTACCGTCAGCTATTTTTGCGGTGGTAATAGCAGCACTAGCGATCTTTGCAGAATCCACTGCCGCACTACCAATCTTGGCATTAATAATCGCACCGTCAATAATCTTTGCGGATGATATTGCTAGATCACCGATAATACCTGATGCTGCGGTGATAGTACCTGCTACCATCTTGGCAGCTGTAACTGAGTTAGCTGCGATCTTATCTGCGACCACAGCGTTAGCAGCTATCTTGTTAGATGTAACTGCATTACTTGATATCTTAGTTTCAGTGATTGCACTTGTTGCAACTTTAACCTCAGTAACCGCACCGTCTACTAACTTAGCAGCGGTGATTAATCCATCATTAATATCTGCGGTGTTAATTAATGTAGTGCTTGCCTGTGTTCCTGTTGTTGAATTAAATGGACCTGCAACTCCTTGGGTGTTTACATGACGGATCCAATAGTATCTTGTTTGATTAGTTCCGACTTGATGATTAAAAACATTAGCGGTGGTTTGACCAACGAATGATCTATTAGCAAAACTATTTGATGTGGCTGCCCATATTTCTACATGAGAGAAACCAAAAAATGTTGGATCATCCCACTCAATAATAATATTTTGAAAAGCACCGCTTGCACTTAATCCTGTAGGTACTGCGGGGGTATCTAAGACCTCCTCATCTCCGGGAAGTAAATTAATTGAATTAGTTCCAACGATGCCACCGTTTGCACCAATCTTGATATCTCTTTTGGCTATCCCGGTATCAATTAAATCTCTGAAGGTTACAGCAGCATCTAAGGGATCTCCTTTCTCCCCTTTGATCTGTGCAATAGAATCGTTTACAGCAGTAGCAAATCTTTTCGCCTCTGGATCAAAAGCCCTTGGTACAACAAAGGTACCTCTTACTTTACCCATTAGGTGATCTCCTGTGGACTTTCATATACACAGACTTCATTTACGGGATCTGTTCCTTCAAGGATTATATGAAAGGCTTTTGCTTGGTAGCCTCCGGGTAATCTAAAGATATTACTATTAGTAACGGTTTGGGTATGTTTTAGTGAACCGTCTGCAAAAAGCTTAAATGTAAGGCTGTTGTAAGAGTCAGCACTTACTTTCGCTACACCCGGTGATATAGGTCTGTTGGTGTAAAACTCTTTAGACTTCCATGAATAGGTTCTCTTGCTTGCTGATCTCGCAAACTTCTTGAGTGTGCCACCTATTACTAAATACAACTCGTCTTCTTCTCTGTCGTTATATCCAGCGTGTGCATAGAAGTCTAGATTTACAAAAGCATTCTTGCCCCCTCGTGGATCAAAGATAAACCCTTTCTTTGTGCTTGAGTCTGATCCATCAAATGTGAAGCCAAGATACTTACCCTCATACTCATACCCTTCTACCTGAGAAGGATAGTAGTCTTGCCATTGATCTCTTGTAAAGATTTGTTCGGTAACAAGGTTGATGCCTGAGTTTGATGCTAATACTAATCCATCTGGAGATGAATAGATTGCATACTCACCCATATCAACAAGTGAACGCTTATTACTATTAGGTAGGTTTGCATCGATCTCAACCATTGCCATGGCTGAAGGATCTGTACCTGATACTAATAAGGGCTTACCTTTTGTTGTTACTAATAAACCTGATGCTATTGAGGCAATACCTACAATGTCATCCTTGGTTGTTATTTGGTTTGCTAACGGATATGAGTGCGGTAGAAAAGCCTCACTGAATAATAATGTGTTACCACTAAAGCCTGCTGTAATACCGTTTGGCATAGCAGTAATACCTAGCATTGGACCATCTGGATGGCTTGATGATGTGTCGTCTGGTGGTGCTAGATTGTCGGTTGATTCTATTTCTTCCCCGAGTGAGTCGTCTAGGACTGCCTCTGTAGTTGTCCCTGCTGAACTTCCAGAAACATCTTTAACAAATCTAAATATACCGTTTACATCGGTTCTATATATTCTTCTTTTAGAAATGTTATAAGATCCACTGCTTGCTGCGGGAAGGGAAAGAGTAACAGTGGCACCGTTAGCAGCATCCACAATATCACTTGTGGTAACTGTAGATGGTGGTCCTTCTTCTCCAAATGCTGTGATCTCTGTATAAACATATGCTCTTGAGTTTGTTACTGCACCAGCGGCTGCTGTGGCATTGTTAACACTAGGTGCTGATGTAAATGCTGGGGGTGTCGGTAAACCAAGTCTAAATGTAGAAACCGGGTATGGTCCTCCTCCTGTAATCCCGGTACTAGCATCTACCATTTTAGGAAAACCTGATGATCCGCTTATGCCTGTAAAGTAAAACCTATTATGGGTATCTTCTTTAATAGGACTGCGAATGATATCTACCTCGTCATTAAATGTAAACCACTCATTTGCGGTTGCTTTAAATATTGTCTTGGTGGATGCATCTATGTGGCTTGCAGGATGTGTTGGTCCTGATTCTGAGGAGTCATTAGTATCTTGTGGTAAAGCCTCTAACCTGCCTCTATCTAAAAATGCGTTTTGTGTATCTTGAGCTACATCTTCAGGCAGTAATCTAGGGCTTAACTTTTCATTAAGTCCTGTAAATGTTTGTAATTTAAAACCTGCCATTAATCTTTTCTCTGATCTTTTTTCCCGTCTGCCCGTGAGATTCTGTCTACATCGGGGGGTAACTTTAGTGCGGTTCTGACTAAAGTATCAATCCTTATCATATCATTATCCATCTGCCTAATTCTATCTATTAAGGCAACAATCATACCGTGTTGTGTATCTAGTTTTTTATGGATATCTGCAATGAGATTTTTAAATAGTGTCCAAACCAAGTATCCCATACCTACAGCTACTGCTGCGGGGATCCCGATAGTTTCTATGACACTTAGTACCTCGTTCACTCTTCATCTTTGTCTGCGGAATTTGAGGCACCAAAATAGAATGATATGACTGCCGATGCTAACCCGCCAAGGTATCCAAGCACTAGTGCAACGGTTGTTTCAGAAGTGCTATCTGGCGGTTGTAGAGTAACTAAGAATATGTAACCAAAGAAACCAAAAAGTGTTGCGGTTCCTAATATTCTTGGAGTCCAATCTTTACTAAAGGCATTCCTTGCATGTTGTTGGTCTTCAACCTCTAATGCAAAAACATCTACATCCAATGTTTTCATTTTGACTTCAAAATCTTTTTCTGCTTGTTTGAGTTGCATCATTTGTTCTGAGGTTAAGTTCTGAACAGCATTCTCAATAGACTTAGGGTTGTTGGGTACGCCAAGTACGCCACTTAATATTTCTCCCGCCTGTGCTCCTAGCGGACCGCCCAATGAGGCACCGAGTACGGGGGCTAAGTTTCCAAGGATTGATTTAAGTTTCTTCATAATTTAATTATATGCTAATTTGATTCTAATGTTTCTATTCTTCTTCAGGTTCAACATGAGGGTAATTTGCATCAATATGCTCTTTAAAAGCTGTTTTGACTGCATCTGTCCAAACTGTTGAAGCTATGCCTTGCACCTCTTCAGATTCACCTGAAACATCGGTGTCTGACCAAACTCCTGTATCAGGATGTCTTTCACAACAATTTAAAAAATGTCTATGAAACGACCTGTTGATTTCAACACCATCTTCTTTGATTACTGTAGCGGTTCTTACTTGAATTCTTTTATGTTCACCCACTACTTCAATTTTATCTTCGACTGTTTCTTTTGTTATTGCCATTTTATTTTTCTCCTTACCTAGCATCCACTAGATATAATTTAATAGTTACTTTATGAGTATGGTAAATTATCTAAAAAAGTTAGTTCAAACTTTACTAATGCGTTCTCATCACCTGACCAAGTTGTACTTGCTTTACCTAAAAATTGTACTACCAAGTATGAACCTGCATAGAAAAAACAACTACCACTAAAGCCACCTAAATTAG